>Ga0247610_10001107_pt1 | contig 34431 bp, 23 predicted proteins | sample 174DNAGHGhighgp2_FD_193483 | JGI IMG/M metagenome (GOLD analysis project Ga0247610, IMG submission 193483) | Sheep rumen microbial communities from Palmerston North, Manawatu-Wanganui, New Zealand - 1742 DNA GHGhigh gp2 | ecosystem: Host-associated > Mammals > Digestive system > Stomach > Rumen...
TTTTCTTTGGTGGTCGAGTTATTTCAGTCATTTTTTGATATTGACCTTTAACTATAACTGTTGCAGCACCAATTGCACTTTCACTATATTCAACCTTTTTACCATCATAATATGGATTTTCAGCAATGAATTTTTTATCAGCAGAATAGAATGTTTTATTAGCAGTGTTATAATACATATTTTCAATTAAACTTGGTTTTTTAGAACCATCAGTATCTGTAAAATCTGTAACAACACCATTTTGAATATTCAATGATTCGTATTGATAGAATGAACAATATTTATAATTGAAATCTTGAATAGCATTTAATTGTAATTCAGCTAAATCAAATTCGGAAATTTGATTTTCAATAGATGGTTTAGTAGTTTTAATATTTAGATCTGATAAATTAGCGTTAATATAGAAATCATAATTTGTATTTAATGTTAATGTATCATTATCTTTTAAAGTTCTTTGAGTAACATTATCAAATACAATACTTTCTTTATTAGCATCAACTAAAATCTTAGAACTATCATATTCGATTTTTGTGTTATCAGTAGATACAACGTTGCTAAATAAAACGTTGTCCTTTGTGAATTTATTGCTCAACGCATCTCCAAGAGAACAAATTTCGCCATCTTTACCAAATGGGCCCCAAATGAACCACATTAATTCTCTATCAACTTGAGTATAAATAACTTTATTGTCATCAGCACCTGATAAAGCATCTTGATTTTCGATTATAATACGTTTTACTCCGTTACTTAAATTATAATATTTGATTAACTCTAAATAATTAATATTATATTCTCTAGTTGTATCATAATAGTTATAATTAATATAACGTGATTTTGAACTAGTATTAAAACCTAACTCTTGAGCTGGATTTGTTGATAATGAAGTTCTTGTAACAGGAGAAGATGATTGATAAATAACATATTTATCATTTGTTGGAAGTGCATAATTATATTTTGATAAAACAGTATTCAAATAAGTTATTATATCTTCAGAATGATTTGCAGTATAATTACCTTTATTTAAATATAATTTATATTTTGTTGAATTATCAGCACATACTGGTTTAATGTACATTCCGGTTTCATATGGAAGAGTATAATCAGTATCAACATTGAAATATTGAGATTGAATTATATATTTTTCATATGCTTGCTTTGGAGTAAGATTACTATAAGAAATAGTATCACCAGCTAAGTTCTTAGTATAATCTAAGAAAATTTGATATAATGGTGACAAACCGTAATTGAAATAGATTGAGCAACCAAATCCTTCATCTAACCAAAGGAAACTTAAACGAGCATTATAAATAAATACAGGTTCTATTTCGTATATAGTGCTATTTTGTTTATATTGTTTTAAACTCATATTATAAAGAGCTCTATATACATTATCGTCTAAATTTACATCATTGAAAGTTTTGTCAGTATTAACTAAATCTACTTTTCTTTCATCTGTTTTAGATTCAATTCTAGGGAAGAAGAAATACCATTTTGCTGTTTGAGTGACTTCATATTGCTGAATGTCATCGTGTTCTAAAAATTTATTAATACTCATAAATTCTTGAATAGATACTGAATTAGTATTATCTGTATAAATTTTAAACCAATTTTTTAAGGTTTCACTAGTAACTAATTTGTATTCAATGTAACCAGTGTGATTTTTTAAAACAGGCATATTAAGCATATCGCAAGGAATATAAATTGAGTTTGGATTAGTATAACCTTGGAAGCCATTCTCTTGAGTGAAAACAGCAGCAGGAACAGCCCATAAAATGTTCTTACTGTAATCATCTTCATCATACATTAAATAATCATCAGCAGTACTTCTATAAATAAATAATGGTAATAAATTATTTCCTGTTGCAAAGCTTGTAAATAAACGTTGCGCTTCTTTACCATCGCCAATTTTATTCCAGTTTGTAAATAAGATTTGATTTTCGCCTACCAAGAAATCATTAGAATGAGATAAAGGTAAACCAGGAACAGTATATTGAACAGTAAGTTTTGATGAACCATAGAAATCTGTGATAGAAGAATAACTATTATTACCTACAGTATTTTGAATAACATTTTTATAAGGATTACTAAATAAGCCTTGATAATAACCACTTGAACTGAAGCCCTTAACTATATTTTGAGATTTCAATTCTTTAAATAAATCTTGAAGCATATCTGTGTATTGAGCAATTTCTTGCATACCTTTAGTATATTGTAAAAGATAACTAACATTTTGTGAAGTGCCAGGATATTTTTGATTAATACTGTTATAAGTTGCAATAGCCTCATCTAATGCAGCTGCTAGCTTATTTCTATATTCTTCATTATATTTTTTATTATTTTTAAAATTGTTGAGAATATTTACATAAGCTTTTAAAACTTTTTCATTATCATTTAAGCCACCATTTAATTCATTATATAATAATGTCGTTTTTTCAGATGTAGGAGCAAATCTCAATTCACCACCAACTGAAACAGTGTCATAGAATAATGAATAATTTGTATCACTAGCATTGTAATTACCTGAAATAGTGAAAGATGCACCATTACTCTTTTTAAATAAATCAATATTTTTTACTTCAGTTGAAGTTCCTAATTGTAAAGGATTATAAGCAATATAAGGCCAACTTACGTTATTATTTAAAGCGAAAGAATAGCCAGCATCACTTAAAATTTGAGAGAAGTTAATCAATTCTCCAGAAAGATTTGTGTTAGTGGAAGTTTTTGTTTCAACAACATCAAAAGAGAATGTTGAATAATATCTGGTATAGGCAAAAACTGCTGTACTATTAACGGTAAAGCTTTGAGCTTCTTTTTTTGTTTGACCATATTCGGTTTCAAAAGGATTGCCTAATGTGAAAATTGCAGCAACCGATCTCCAAAAACTCTTTCTTACTTGTTCTTGTTTACCTGTAGTTAATGAAGCATCACTAACGGTTATTTTAACAGTATAAGGGTTATTAAGAGTTATATTGGAGTTTTCAACTTTTTCTACCATTCCACTATTTTCCAAGAAGTTGTTAATTATAGATAATTCTTTTTCTGATAAACCTTGATGATAACTTTCATAAAGTTTTTTACCTTTACTTTCTAAATTTGTAATTGCATCGCTTAAATCAACAGAAAGATATTTATAACTTAAAAGATTTGTATAAAGAAGATTTGCTACGATTTTATTTGCTAATCCTCTATATTTAGCAGGTAATTCGCCTTGATAATTAAATAATTGATTATAAAATTTTTCATTAAATTGACTATATAAAGAATTTTGTGTATAAGTTTTTAAGAAATCATAAGCATTATACTTACTAACTGTTTGATCTTTGTTAATCAATTTTACATTCTTTAAATAAGTAATAGGATTTTTATCATAAAGTTGAGTATAAGTTGGTAATGAAATTGTAGAATATTCTCCTGTTTCACTATCGTATGCAGGATTTTCATAATTGTAAGAAATTTGATAATTAGTTAAATATTCGACTGATAATTGGAAGGAATCATTATTAGAATAATTTGAACCAGAATAACTGATATATGAGCGATTATTATTTATATAAGCAGTATCTTCTTTATAATTGTTATCGTATGCCATACCATAAATGTGTGGTTGATAACCCCAAAGACTATCTATAAGAATTACATTGCCAGCAGAACCAACACCTCTGTATTGATAATAAGAACCAGCAACATTGTTCAATATAGAATAATCAGTAGCAATACTTCCACCAGTTCTAGCGTATATATATACTAAATTATTGAAAGCTGAGTTGCTTAATCCATAAGTTGTGTAATAATCTTTAAGATCTCTTGTGTTCATTTGAGAAGAACCACTTGAAGAAAACCAGAAAGCTAAATTACTTAATATTGAACCATCTATTTGAGTAGAGTCAGGAACAACAGGAGTTTCTGGAATTAAAGTAGAGAAAATGCCATTTATGTCATAAATTTTAAATGTTGTGGTTCCTTTATCATCTATTAAGAAAGATTGCTGTTGACCGTTATTATCACAAACACTAACCCATCTTCCTATTTGAGAAGTTGGCGTAAAAGTAGTAATAGCATTTAAATTGCTCCAACTTGTTTGTCTATTACGTAAATAACCGGTTCTGCTTACATTAATACCATCAATAAAACCAGTCCATTCTTCATCAAAATCAGAAGGAACTTGAGAATAATAATATTTAAATTGAGACAAATAATTTTCAATATTTCTTCCGTCAGAAGGAAGTTCTTTTAAATTATTATTCATAGTAGTTTCAAAAGAAACTTCAGAATTATCAGCGTATTGCTCAAGAGCTCTTATAGAACCTTGATAATTTATAAAATCAGTATTAGATGTATTAAGAGATGCTTTAAGGAAATAACCACCTGTTTTATATGGATAATCGCTATTACAAGATTGAGTCATATTATAATGATCGCCTGTACGTCCTACACCACCTAATACAGGGGTAACTGAAACAGTCACATTATCACCTTTACTAGCAAAAATCATAGCCTCAAAAAGTGTAGGTCTAGTATAATTACTTAAACCAAACTCTTGTCTATCATCTATAGTTGAACCAATTTCATAAGAATTAGAAATGTTATATTTCTTTAATGATGTATAAGGAGAGAAATTGTATATTACATAAGGAAGAATAAGGTCAAACATAGAAGTTCCAAATTTGCCTGTTACAAAATCAGAGTTTTTATAAAGAATAGTTGGATTTTTATAAATTGAACTTCTCTTATCTGTATTTAATAAAGCAAGTTCAGTATAAGTTACACCAGTCATACCACCAGTAATTGTAGAGGTTTCTTTAGCATCTTTTAAAGACATAGAACCTTGTGCTGTTTCATATAAAATGTTATCTTCATCTTCAAAATAATCTTGCATTGCTTTAATAATTTGATTGAAATAACCATTTTCACCAAATGTATTTTCATTCAATTCCATATTCTTAGCATATTGATAATAAGAAATTAAATCATCTAGATTATACATCTTTTCATTGATAACAATTCCAGAAGATAAATATAATTCATAAGCTGAATTAGAAACACCAGATGCATTTCCATATCTACTTCTTAATAAGAAATCAACACCTGTTAAACTATCGCCAACAGAATATGCAGATGAGAATTCAACTTTGCTTGAATTTCTTCTAAAAATTAATTGAGAAATATAATAAATTCCACCATTAGTATTTTTAGTTGAGAAAAGTTTTGAATGATTAAATTTATAATTGTTATTTTGAGATTTTACATAATATGTATTAGAACTACTAATATAATTAGAAGTTAATGTTTGATTAGTTTTAGCATTAACAGTAATATCGTTCTTTTCGTTTATAGAATCAGAATAAGGGAAATCACTTTGTTGATATACTAAAGTAGGAGCAGAAATACTTACTTTTTCTTGTAAAGAATATAATTTTAAAGTTAATTGAGTATTTATTTTCATTAAAGTTTCAAATTTGAAATATACTTCTGCATCATTAGATAATTTAACAAGAATTCTATCATTAGTAAATGCTGAAACTTCACCATTTATTTTATCATAAGTAGTTAATTTTTCCCACAATTCAGTTAAGCTCATACTTGCAAGAGCATTTGAAGTTTTTCTTTCGGTAAACATATAATAATAATCAAGCGCTGGATCATCAATATAATAGTTACCTTTTGGATCTGTTTTAACTCCTCCATTTTCTTTACCTTTCATAAAATTAATGTATAACTCATTATAAGTATAATAAGACATTAAACTTGAATCGAAAGAATTTGATGGATTATTATTAATTAAAATTAAAGGTAGATTTTGTTTAATTAAATGTGAATATACATTTGTTTTATCGTCAACCAAAGTAATAGAATCAGAAATATCATATTCGTTAACAGTTACAAAGCCTTTATTTCCAGGGCTTGTAGTTGTTGGGTTATAATAATCAGTAAATGCTACATAATTACCAACTCTTTTAGAAACTGCAAGTTCTGTAGAAACCACAGCATCATCATTTAAATTTTCAAGTAATATGAATGGAACTTTTTTAGTAATTGTTCTTTTACCATTTGCATCTACTGGAGCATTTAATAAATCATAGAAATTGATATCTAAAGATGAAGAACCATTTGCAGTCTTATAATTGATAACATTATTAGGATCAATAAAATAGTTACTATCAATTATAGTATAAGTTCCGTTTTCATTTTGAGTATATCTAATAGGTTGTAAGCTTTCAGTTATATTTTTTCCATCTAAAGATGAATATGAAATTTCAAATATTGAATTTCCATCATTATCTTTTTCATCTGAAAGAGTTAAAATAACATTTAAAATTACAAAACTAAATTTTTGATTGTCATCGTTTAATTTTTTTACTGATTCATTTTCAAAAAGCTTAGCGTCTGATGAAATTAAAACGGCTTCGATATTTTTATTTCCTGATACATTTTTTTGAGAATCTAATAAATATTTACCATTTTTAATTAATGGAATATAATATTCATCATCAGGTGCAACTATAGATTTAGTGTAATAAAGCTTATCCACACTATAATTTATATTACATCCATTAAAATCAATTGAAATATTGTCGTCAATAACAGTTGAAATTTCATTTCCAGCTTCAACTAACGGATTGAACGAACCATAAGAATATAGTTCAGTTGCACGAACTGCAATTTTATGTGGATGATAAGGAGATGGATTTTCTGCATATAGTAATCTTGTATATCTACCGTTTACTAAATTACCGTTAACTAAATATCCATCTTTAGCTGGTAAATGATTTTTAGTTAATAATTCATTCATTTCTTTAAACAAATAATATTGTCCGGTAAGAGTGTTTTTAGGATAATAGTATGCTATATCATTTTTATAAACTCTTACATAATTTTTGAAATTATTTTCAGTATTTACAAGATTAGTTGTTGAATTATTGAATGTATTAATATGTGATTGAGTTTCATTTGTTGCTAAAGTTGAATCATAAGGAATGTATTCTAATGATGTATAAGAAACTACAATATCAACATTTCTTGCTTTTTCTAAATATAAAGTTGTTGATTTTACTGTTTTTTGTTCGTAATCAGCTTGTGGTTGAGCTTTTTCAACTTCTACGCTGAAAGAACCAGTTTGATTAACCTTAACAGTATCTCCATATGCATAATCGTCAAACTTCTTATTTTCTTCACTTATACAAATACCAGTAACAAATTGACCAGAGAATGTTGGAATAGGAATTGTAGTTTTTGTTGAGTTAGCTACAATAGTATTACTGATAAATGTTTTATCAAGATAATAAGAAATATAATATGTAACATCTTTCTTAGAAGTAAAAGTAATAGTTAATGTTTGAGAAGTATTACTTACATTTTCATAAGAATAAGTAGGAGAAATTTGTGTTTGCTTAATATAACCATCTATACGTTTATCAAAATTATTAGAAGAAATGACTGTATCTTTTTCATATATTAAGTTATAATTAATAGTTTGAGGTACAGAGAACATCATATATTCTTCATAATAATTAACATTATTAGAAATTGCATCTTCTAAATATACAAATGGAGTATATTCAGTAGAATGACTAGCACTAATATCTTTTAAAGTAATTGTAGATTTACCTTTAATTTTTAAAGAAATAGTATCAGCATTTTTATATTCAATATAATATCTATTAGAAGATGTTTTTGATAAAGAAGAAACAATTTTATTTAAATCATTTAAATCAGTAATTTCAAATGAGAAATATAAATTAGAATTTTCTTTATAATAATTTTCAGGAATATTTAATTGAATAGTTAAAGTTTGTTCTGTACTATTAGTGTTTTCAATTGAAACACTTCCATCTTCATTATAAGATACAGCAAATCCACTTTTAATTAACATTAAAGGTGAAATTAAATTATTAGAATATGCTAATGAACCTGTAGAATTAGAATAAGTAGGTGATAAAAGAACATATTCACCATTTTCTAGTGTTTTATTTGTAACATTTGAAACATTTTGAGTATAATATTTTTTGAAATTGTTAGTTGAAGTATAATCTAAATAATTTTCATTAACATTAACTTTTTGCTCATTTGCTTTAGAAATATTATATGTAGTTACAGATTTTGTATAATTATAAATTGGATCAGAAGTTGCTACTTCTTTTTTAACAAAACCTAAAACACAAGCACCTGTATATCCTTCACCTAAATTAGAGCAATAATCTAATTGAGTTCCGTGATATGTTGGTAAATAATTATTATAATCTAAAGAAGTTGTAGTTGTCTTACCAAAAATTTCATATTGTTTTTCAAAAGAAATATTATTGTAATCTTCAACAGAAATTAATACAGTATCGCTTTGTGAAGATAAAGTAGTATTAGCCTCTTCATCAATATAACCAGTATATTTTGTAGATTTTGGAATATAGAAAACTGAACCATTCATTTCTAAGTTAGGAACTTCAAGATTAGTAGTTGAAGTGTCTATAGAAGCTTTTTCTTGAATTAAAGCTATATTTGCATTTGTAGAACCACCAGTTAATGCAAAATATTCTTTAGACTTATACTTCATAGTATAAGTTTCAGAAGTTATTCTTGTAGTCATTTGAGTTGTAGTTCCAACATAATCAAAAATAACTGTAGTTTTATCTCCGTTTGTTGTTACAGAAGGAGAAGAAACTAAAGTATATGGAGTTGAATTTCCATTTTGATTAACAAATGTTTCAGTTCCTGAACTTAAAGCATTATATTGTGCTGAAGTTAAAGAAGAATAATAATTTGTATATTCTTTAATTACATTTTCTTGCGTAGAACTTGTTTTAGTAAAAGTAACTACATTATAAGAAGGTTGAATTCTATAACTTGTATTACTAGGGAAACTATTAACAGTATCTAATACTTCTTCATAAGAAGAGAATACAATTACATTGTTTTCATCATCAGATAAAAAGCCGGATGATGTATGTGCTAAAGTTAAAGTAACATTTTCATAAACATTTAGATTAGTTGCATCAGATAAAAGATAATAATTGCCATTATAAGTTCCTAGATTTTTATTTTTTAGAGAAGGAGTATAATGTTCTTTAGAAATTAAATAATAAGAAGGAAGCTCTTTTGTCTTTTTAATAAAACCGATTTTTTTACCATTTACTGAAACAAAGAAATCTAAATTAAACAATTCTTTAATCTTATCATTATCAGTTATTCCTATATTAGTAAAGTCATAGTAATTATAATCTTCAATAGATAAATAATTAACTACACCTGTTCCTGAAATTTTATATTCATCTTTTCGAGTTCCATAAGCAACGGAAGGTGTACCAGAAATTACAGTATATTTTTCTAATGATTTATTAAATGAATATGTTACTGTTTGATCAGCAGAATTCTTTGCTTGGAAATAATGTAAATCGCCAGTTGCTTTTTTAGCAGTATAAGATTCAGTATAATAGCTATAGTCAGTTTTAGTGTGAGTATATGCTGTAAAGTCAAAACTAGATTTAATGTTGCTTGGTAAGCTATAATAAGAGCCATTCTTTTCTACGTAAGATGTAAAAGAATTATAAGGATTATATTTTGTTTGCGAACCTTTTCCAGTATTAGTTAATGTTACATAATTACCAGTTAAACCGCCTTGTTGAATTGTAACACCAGAAGAACCTGTGCTTTGTAAATCTACGCTATAAACAATAGCATAAAGTTCATCAGAAGTATCAATTATATCTCCATCTTCATAGCCATCTTCATAATCAACAAAAATTACAAAATTTAAATAACGACCTGTAAAATCGCCTTCCAAAGTAAATTCTCTAGTGGCATCGTAATTTTCAATTGAATTATGTCCATCTTGATAATGAATATCTGCTCCAACATATTTGTTTTCATCAGTACAATATGGAGTGTCGGTGACAGCTATAAAAAAGTTTTTACCTACAAAACTAGAATTAGAGAAAAAAGTTTTGTTAGTATAATTAGAATCACCAGAACCAGTGCTTGGAACGTAATAGGTATTATAGCCGTGTACTAATGCCTCAAAATTATCACCATATTTATAATATGAATAATAAAAATCATACCAAACACGTTCTAATTCGTAAGGCAATGTTATTGTGGCTTTATTATTTGCTATTTTAAAAGTTAGTGTATTTACAATGTTATTGCTTGATTTCATTCTAAAAATTTGGTTAAATTTTGAATAATCAATTAAACGAAAATATTCGTGATAATACGAACCATCATTTCCTCTAATACTGGCATAATCTAGTTCAACATCGCTTTTATTAGAGCCATCAAAAGGTTGACCTTGTAAAGGCGAATTGGTAGAAATGGTTACAGTATTTTGAGCTATAGAGCCTGTTTGGTAAAAGGCCTTTTTAGTTCCACTTGAGGAAGCATTATTCATTAACCATTGTTTTAATTCTTCTTCAGAAGATACAATAGTAACACCATTCAATTCACTTTCTCGAACTGTTGTAGAACTACCAAAATTAACTGTATTATAATATGGAGTATAGTAAAGATTTGTACTATAATTTTGACCAACTGTATATTTATTATCGCCTGTAATTGCTATAGAACCCGCATTATTTCCTAAAGGAGAATTAGCAGTTATCAATTTATTATCTTTATTATATTTAACATCATAAGTTGTATATTTCATTGTAGGTAAAGATGATAAATCAGCAGTAGGTAAAACTAAAGGAGTTAAATAACTTGATGTGTCATTTTGAGACTTAGCATAATATAATGTGTTACCATTTTTACTATATTGATAAACTTCTGTTCCGTCATTTAATGTAAATGATGGAGTGGTTGATAATTCAGAAATATCAACAACGGAGAATTTATTATTTTTTTCATATGTTGCAGCATCACCAACCGATAATACATATTGTCCATTCTTATAAATATAAGATGAATTCATATCTGTATAAGCTAAATGAGAAACATCAGAAACTTCGGTATATCCATTTGCTGGATCAGTAACTGTATCATAATCACTATTATAAGCGTGAACTGTTGCTTCGTTTTTAGTATAAACATCAGTAACTTGTTTTGCTTTATCACAACTTGTTAAAACGTATTCACCTTTAACGTAAGAAGTTTCATAATTATAATATCTTTCACCGGAAATTTTCCAAGTATAAGCGTAAGAAATTCTATAACCATCTGCTTCTTTATCATACTCATATTTTGTATAAGTAATATTTGAGCCAGAATTAGTTGTTGAATTTTTTAAATTATTTAATTCAGCAACTGTTTTAGAATCTTGTAAATGATTATAAGGAGTTGTAGCAGTGTTTACTTTTTCAATATTATATTGAGAAGCCATTTGGAAGAAATCATTATAATAATTTGCTTTCAATTCAGAATTAAAGAAGAAAGTGTTTTCTTTCTTAAAATCAGTTGAATCTAAAGTGTTATATTTAGAAAGACTTCTATCCTTATAAATATAGAAAATTTTTTCATTTTCGTTATAAAAATAGAAATTTGCAGAATTTTCATCATCACTCTTTTTATAATAAGATTGCTCAACGAAGTTAGGATCTCCGTATTTATTGTTGTTTAAATCGTATGCAGTAAAACTGTCAGCTTCGTATTGTTGAATGTAAAAATTAATATTGTCAATTTTTATTTCTTCATAAACATTATCATAAGTATTTGTTTTGTTATATAAATAATAAACACCATTTTTTTCATAAGTTATTTGATAGTCTGAAATATCAAAAGCTTGGAAATAGGATTCATTAGAAACCACAGTTTTATATTGAGCTTCAAATGAAGTAATGTTACTATTATTTACAAGTTCAGCATTAGTTAAGTCGTTTTTATTATTAGAATAATAAACTCCTGGTAAAGAAGTTGTATAATAATCATAATCTTCTACATTCCAAGTAGGGTTCATTAAGTAATAAAGAGAATATTGATTTTTTGTTTTTCCTGTTGGAGTATAAGTATAATTGTTTCCGTTTCCGTCATCGTTAACATTATATTCAACACTATTAGCATCTTTAGGCCAATTTAACACATAAACAGACGGATTAACTGAAACCCAGTTAGCGTCTTTATAAACATATAATTGAACACTTGAAAAAATATTTTCATCATCAGTATAAACGTAACCATTTTGAGTTGTAGTATCAGAATTTGTAGTTAAACAAGGCATAGTAGGATTGCCTATGATTTCATCTGATTTTTGTCCAATTTTACTAAAAATATAAGAATAACTATAATTTGTTGATTCGGAAAAAACAAAATTAGTTACATCGATTACATTAGTTTCTTTTATAACAATCTTAAAAAAATTAGGAATTTTAGTAGAACCATTTGAAACTATTGAAGGATTGTTGTCAAAAGGAGTTAAAGAAATAAATTCAAAGTTTCTATTATAAAGTTCAGTTTCAAAAGCTTGTTTGACTGCTTTTTGATATTTAGGAAAAATACCACTTTCACCATCTGGAGTTCTTATTAATAAATTGTTTTCATTGTAAAAAGTAGTATCATCATTTGCAACGGATAAAGAAAGTTCAAAAGGAGCATATGTTATTTCTCCATCAGTTTTATAATTTAATTTTCCTATAATAGAGTAGTATGTAAAATTAGTTCCTACATTGTAATTACAATTTTCAATTTTATTATACGCAAAAAAATCCTCAATTAAACCAGCTGTTTCTGAACGACCTTCAGCTTCGTTTACTAATTGAGCAGTTTCAAAAGGGGAAGTAGATAAAAATAAACTATAATCTACAAAAGCTAAAATTGCAAGCATTGCATATAAAAATATTTTTCTAATTCCAAAATATAGAGGGCCACACATTGATAGACCTTTTTTATACCATTTAAACATATTAACAACTCCTTTTATAAATCAATATCATTTTTGTGATATTATTATTGTATAATAATCATAAATATTTTATGTTTTATTTGAATATTATATCATAACTTGTTGTGATTTTTGATGCCAAGAAAATACATTTTCATCAGTTTTTGCTTTTTTTATTTCATAATTATTATTTTTTTCAATTTCATTAGAAAAAATATAAAATTTAAAACCAGTATTTAATGGAGTGAACTTTATTGCTGTGTTAGGAATGTGATACTCTGTTTCCTTTTCTAAAATATATTCTTCATTAGTAATATTATAAACCGAGTTAACATTATCAGAAAGAACAAAAGAACTTTTTATATCGTTAAAAAGAATAAGTGTTCCATTTTCAATGGTAGTGTTATTTTTAGTAGTAATACCATAAGATGAAGATGCTGTGTAAGATAAAGTTTGAAGTGTCATAACACCTTTTTTTAAAGTGAAAGAACCTTCGGAATAGATATTACAAGATTCAGTTAAATAAGAAGCAAATTCATATTTTCCATCATTAACTAAAATAGAGGCACTAGTATTTTTTTTGTTTGTAGACGCATACAATGAGTAAAGTTCATTATAAATAAAACAATCAGTTGTGTTAAAAAGAATATAAGGTGCTTGAATACCTATATGGCAGCTTTTAATTACAATTTGATCAGTTGTAGATGTAATTCTTTTGTTAGAATAAATTCCAATTGAAGATGTAGTTAAAGAAATCGTATTATCTTCTAAAGATAAATTATTTTCATAAGATGAACAATAAATACAGTCAGATTCAGAATTGATAAAACAAAGACAATTTTTCATTGTTATTTTTTCTTTAGAAAAGATACCTTTACCATTTTCTCCTAAGGATGTATCAAGAGAACTATCAGTAAAATATCCTAAAATTAATTTATCATCAGTATTATAATCTGTTATTGCATAAGTGTTTTTATCGTTGACTGTATTAAATGAACTAGAAAAAACTACTTTATTGGAAATGCTTGAAAGAGTTTTATTTTCAACTTTAGATGATGTTATAAAAATTTGAAAATGAGTATATTCATCAGGAATGTCAAAACCAAAATAAATATAATTAACATTGTATAAAGTTAAAAAACCCGAAAAATTATTTTCTATAAAAATTCCGTCATTGTAATTTTCTTTATATGCGTAAATAAAATAATCACAACTTGTGTCATATAAGTCTTCACGAACTCTTAATAATTTACCAGCATATTTTTCGTTTATACTAAAATCAGAAAATGAACCTGTATTAATTGAAAGCTGAGGTTTATTTTCGTCAGTTCCTTCAATAAGAATATCATTTGCCGTCATTCCTGTATAACAAGAATAAATTTCAATTACAGCTGAATTTAATACTTTTAATTCATTATCAATTAACAAACAATTTGAAGATGTGGAAATAAAGGAATACAAACCTTTATCTATCAATAAATTAGAAGATTGAAGTGTATCAAAAATTGAATAGACAAAAAGATTTGTATTATTTAAGAAAACATTTTTTGTAACATTTAATCCAAAATTATTTAAAGAAAATAAACGAGTAATTCCTTTTCCTTTGAATTCAATATTTGAGTTAGAATTAAAGACATATAGGTTTTCTTCTCTTGTATTTTTACGATAATCTATGATATAATTTGTAGTCTCATTTAAACTTTCAAATGTAACAGAGTTTGCATTTAAGATTTGAACAGGAGATAATTCATCGGATACTAAAGTAGCATTATTTAAAATTATTTTAACATCTAAAGATGCATCATCAATTAGTATTTGACCTTTAAATTTTCCTTCTAATTGATAATTACCAGATGAATTAATTTTAATTTGATTTTGTGAAAGAGTATAATTACCATTTGAGGTTGAAATGAAATTTTCTGTTTCTTCAACATCTTTGTAAAGAGGAATTTGAAAAAAATCATTTTCATATTCAACAGGTTCTATTACTGGTTCGGTAGTTGTTTCAGTAGGTTTAATTTCTTCTTTTTCTTTTGAACAAGATGTAAATAAAATACAGCTTATTAGAATAAAAAGAAATGAACAAAATGCTGATTTTAAAGTTTTTTTCATTTTTTAATACTCCTTTCAAATAGTTAATATTAAAAGTGTCAACGTTGGCAAATAGTAATATGTAATATTACTAAACTAAAAAAGAACAAAAAAATAAAAAGTAAAAGTTAAAAATAATAGTCTTTTAAAATAAAAATAAGGTAAAATTTAATATATAAGATATAATAAAGAAGATTAGGGACTAATTAAAGAAGACGATAATATTTGTATATTATAATTGATAAAAAAACACTATTTAGTGTCTTTTTAATTTTACAATTAGAATAAGCAAATAAATAGTGTAAGATAATATTATGAAGAAGATTATTAATATGCCCCAGATGCTTTCAAGAAAATAAAATAAAAAGCTAAATAAAAATAAAGCAAGAGCAATTACTAAATATGTAATATATCTCGTTTGTTCTTTAAGCTTAGTTAAAAAGATTGAGCAAAAAGAAACTATTAAAAGTACAAAGTCCGCTAAAATTAAAGTCATTAACTTATAACTCCTTAATCAATAAATTGTTGTAGTTCATTATTAAATTGCACCATTTCGTTTTCATTTAAATTTCTCAAATTTGGAAAATCAAATTTGTTTAAAAGTATTGTTTTAATTTCATTATCATTTTTAACTCGCTTGAATTTTAAAATTTGAGGAACATTAATCCAGGAAAAAGTCAAATCATTTTCACAAGTTAAAGTATCACTATAATCAGAATAATAATTTAATAATAAGTAATTAATAAAAGAATAATAATTTGGATCACAAGCTGGAACTAAAACATTTTCTTCGTTGGTAATATATAATCCAGAATAAGTATTATCAAAATCAAAATTTTCATTTTTTATTGATAAAATTTTAACGGTTTTATCATCATTTCTTTCTAATTTTGAATTTGTTAAACAATAATATAAAGGAATATTGCTATCACGAAAAACTTTAGAAATCGGTGTAATAAAATAAGTACAATATGGACAAGATGTTCTTCCTAAAAAAAGATAGAATGTTTCTTCATTATCATTTTTAGAAATAAAGTTTATTGTATTATCATATCCATCTAAATCATTTAGAGTATGATTTTTATAAACAGTGTATCCTTTCCATTCGACTGTATTTATGTTTTCAGAGGAACATCCACATACACTTAACAATATTAATGGAACAATTAAAAGCATTAAAGCAAAATAATAAAAAATAGATATTTTTCTCATTCAAAACCACTCCTTATTTACAAGGTGATGTTATATTACAAACATCATTTTCCTCAGGTTCTTTAGAACAAGAACTAACGGTTAAAAGTAAGCCTATAACAATAAAGGAAAATACTATTCCAAATAAAATTTTTTTCATATTTCATCAACACCTCTTTTAAGAAAAAATAGGAGAAATTAATCTCCTATTTAGTTTTCAAAAATTAAAAATCCTTCTTGTCAACAAATGTAATCTTTGTAGATACATTGTGAGTGATTTCCATTTGAACGCCTTCATCATTTCTATGATTAGTTGCTAACCAATCTTCAAAATCAGCAGGTAAAGAAATCTTATTCTTTTCAGGATTTAACTTATGCCACTCTAATAAATAAGCAAGCACTTGTTCATTAATACCACCTGATACAACTTGAATCTTTGTTTTATCAGTGCACTTAACAATGAAATCTTGATGTTGAAGACCTTCTGTAGCATTTTCAAGAGAACCTAATTCCTCTATCAATGTTTCATCACGCTTAGCTTCAATCTCTGCAACCTTCTTCTTAAATAATGTAACTCCACTATTTAAAGTCTTACGAATTTCATCATAGTAAGCAGCCTCTTCAGTTAAAGTTCTAACTTGAGAACCTCCTACTGTTGGGGTAAATGTCTTAGTTAAAGCAGTATCAACTGTTTCCTTAATATTTTCAATAGTAATTTTTTCTTTTGCCATTATATAATTTCCTCCATCTATATAAAATATTTTTGACAGTTTAATTATGTTTTAAATTTAATTTTTAAATCTATATAACAAATTGTCTAAAACAAATATTGAAGATGAAGCGATTGCTATAAAATAAGCAACAAAAGCAAATGATGTATTTATATCAGGGGATTTGCCAGCTTGGTATAAAACTCCCCAAGCAAATAAATATGATAAGAAAAACAATGCTACATATATTAGTAAGGAAAAGTGAGATTTAAAAACTAATGAAGAAACAATTAAAAAGAAAAATGGAAGAAAATAAAGTGAATTATTTGCTATAAAGCCATTCATCATTAAAATTGTTAAAGCTAAAGTTGACAAGCCTAAAATCATACTGATTATGCAATTATAGTTTTTGTTAGAAAAGCTAATTATCATTATTAATACACTCCTTTAATGTATTGAATAATTCGAGTATATCTGGTTGATTTAAACTTAAATCACGAATTTTATTTTGTAATCTTTTCTTTCTTTGTTCAACATCTGAAAGTTCACTATCAGGCTTTTTATTATAATCTTTAGCTAAAAATTTAGCAAAACGATTTAATATTTCTTCTTTAGTATCATTTTCATCTTTGTAAAGAATTTTTCTAAATAATGTTCTTTCAATTTTTATTAAATATTTGTCATAAGCTTTTAAGATTAAATCTACTGTTTCATTTTTAATTTGTTCATTAAAAGATTGATTACCATCATCTGCTAGAGTATCAGCTAAAGTAATATCTTCGCCTATTTCTTTTTGTAAAGAAACTGTTCCACCATCTTTAGAATCTAGTAAAGCTTGAATGTATTTTCGTTTACCTTCTTCTGTTTTATGAGTTGAAGAAACAAACTCTACATTTTTAACAATCGTTTCTAAATCTGGATCCATACCATTGTTTTCTGATTTATACTTTTCTATATATTTTAAAACAGCATTTCTATTATAATCGGCTGAACGAGATGAATTAAAGAAAGTCTTTTTAACATAAGTTGCAATATCATCTGTAATTTCATAATATGCAAATGTAGAAAAACGATTTAAATAGTTAAAATCGTATTTTAATACGTGAGCATCTAAAGAGCAAATTGCAACCATTTTTAAATCTTCCCAATCATCTTTACTTAGTTTTAAATTACTAGTTTGTTTCTTTAATAATTTATAAACCAAATCTTGATGCATTTCAATTAATTTCATTCGTGCATTTTCGCTTCTAGCTAAGAATTTTTCAACCTCAGCATCCACAATAGTATTAGGATCTTCTGTAATTCCTAATCTTTTAGCGACTTGATATCCAATTTGAGCTTCATATATCAATTCTTTTTCTTCAACGACACTTTCAGGAAACTTAGTTTTGATGATTCCTTTACCTGTCATTTTCTTAGCGACACCTTCAGATATAGGTAATTCTATTAAATCTGGTTTTGGTGGTTCAACTATTTTTTTGTGTCTACCCATTATTAAATTCTCCTTTAAAAAAACAAAAATTTATTTTCTAGTGTTTTAAAACGTACTAAAAAATATCTTTATTGATTAATTAGGTGTTTTTTATTTCTAAAAAAGAAAAAGAAAAAGGAAATCATACGACTTCCTTCTTTAATTGTTCAAATTTAAGTGAATTATTTAAAGTTTTGAAACATTGATAAAACTCTTCTTGATGTCTTTCTTCTCTTTTAGCAATAATTTCTTCTAAATCAGAAGCATTTAAATTGCCACACACATAGATAATATCTCTTTTAGGAAAAGTTATAAATGCATCTGTATTTGCATAGGTAATTTTATCTTCCTTTAAAAAACTATATTTTCCTTTTAGTTTAATAAAAGAAGCTTTATCTTTCTTTTGAGAGGTTAAAAGAATACCAGATATATCTGTTAATTCTTTACAATTTTTATCTAGTGCTTGATTATATACTACTACAAAGTAGTGCTTAACCCATTTTCTGTTATAAACGTCATAATGTTCGGCAAACACTACTTGTCCAGCATAAATATGAAAGTCAAGACAATTATTCATAAAGAACATCTCTAACAAAATAGTCAGCAGAACCATCAGACTTTTCTGAAAATTCAACTGCAATTGCTTGAGAACCAAGAATAGAATTATCTAAATCAGATTTGAAAAACCAAGATAAATAAGCTTTATCATTTCCATCCATTGTTCCAGAAATGTAGCTATGATTACCAGAATTACCTAAGAAACCATAGAACTTTACATCCATTTTCTTATAGAATAATGGAAATTCGCTATCAAAGATACCTTGAGATAGCATTGTTTGAAGTAATAAATCATCATCTGTTTCAAAATCAATCTTTAAAACATCTTCAATAACTTCGCTTTCAGGAACTTCAATATTAGAAACCTTTGTTCTAAATTCATTTAAAGATTCAATATCTTTAAAGCTTAAACCCATAGCTCCGGCGTGACCACCATAACCAACAACACCGTCGATTGTCTTTAAAACAGGGTCAACATTAGCTAAAAGATTAAAGTTTTCACCCGATGTTCTTCCTGAACCTTTAATAATACCACTTTCAGCATTTGTAAATACAAAAGCAGGCTTATTAGTCTTTTCAACCAACTTTGCAGCTACAATACCTACAACACCTTCGCATACATTAGGAATATATGCGATTGCAAATGCATTATCAGGATCGATTAAATCTAATGCTTGACGAGTTAATGCAAGAGAAAGTGATTTTCTTTCTTCGTTTAACTCATTTATCATTAAATACAATTCGCCTCTTTCTTCAGCTTTTTGTGAAGATAAGAAGTTAAATGCTAAATCAGCAGTCTTTAATCTACCAGCAGCATTTAAGAAAGGTGCCAAATCAAAACTAATGTTTTGTAAATTAAATGTGCCTCTATTAATTCCACGATTCTTAATTAAATCATCAAGTGCAAAAAGATAATTAGTATCCTTTTTACAATTATCAATTAATAGATTTACCATTGTTCTATTTTCAGCTTCAATTGGCATACAATCTGCAACTGTTGCTAAAGCTGCTAATTCCATCATTCTAGAAATTAATACAAAATCAGTAGTTTGATATCTAGCCAAATAGAACATTGTGGCTGCACCACAAATTTCTTTATTAGTTACTACAATATCATTCTCACTATAATGAGGATTTATTGTAAGTAATGCATTAGGCATTTTGTCACCTGCTGTGTGGTGATCTGTAACTAAAACTGGAATACCTAACTCTTCAGCGTGGTCTAAAGCTTCATAAGCCTTCATACCATTATCAACTGTTAAAATTAAATCAGCACCCCATTCTTTAGCAAGATCAACGTGCTTTGGCTTCATACCATAACCATCAGTAAAACGATTAGGTAAAATAACCTTTACTTCGTGACCTAAGTGTTCAAGAATCATTTGAGCAATAGCTGTTGCTGTTACACCATCAACATCATAATCACCAACGATTACAATCTTATGATACTTAGCAATATGTTGCCAAAAGACTTTTTCATCAGCAAAATGCTTCTTTAAATCTTTTGAAGTTGTCTTTGGAAGTTTTGAAATGTAATTCAAAAATTCTTGATAACTTTTTAATTCAATAATATTATATTTTTTCATATTTTTCTCCATTCTATATATATTTTTTCTCTAAAATTAATAATAATTTTTTTGACAATTTAAATTATGTTTTAAATTAAAAAAAGAACCTTTTAAGGTTCTTGAATTTAAAGTGATAAGCAAAAGTAAAATAATGAAATAAAGAAATCAAAAGAATTTGAAAAGAAGGTTTTAATTCGTTCTTCTTTTTTAATAAAAAGAAAAGTGAATACGATTGCACTTATAAAGAATAAAGAGGATAAAATAATACTAATAATTGTTAGAATTTCCATAAAATTTTACCTTACTTCTTTATTTTTGCTCTAACAGTTTTTACTTTTTCTTCATTGTCATCATCGCTATCATCATCGTTTTCTTTATTTGAATTTTCCTGATTATCAAATAAACCAAAATCAGCCAAATCATCTGGAAAATCATCATTAGTTGTGTTTGAAAAATGAACATTTTCTAAATCTTTATGGTCGCTAGAAGAAGTATCATTCTTTGAATCGTGGAATGAAGGCGTATCATACGAATGTTTAATATGTTGAGTACCAGTTGAACCGCCTTTTAATTGTTCAGGAGTTAATTTATCACCATAAAAAACATCAGGTTCTTTATCAATTGAAACACTTGTTGAATTTGGCTTATCTTCTTTAAGCTGATTATCTTCAATTTTTTCTAAGGATACAATTAAAGATAAAACTTTTTGGTTATTAAAAAATGAATCAGGACGTTCAATTAATTTTAAAAAACGTAATCTTGTTTGATTAGCATTTTTTGTTTTAATTACTTGTAATTTCTTTTCTTGTAATTTTTGTTCAGCATCAATAATATCTTTTTCTTCTTTAGTTAAGTTACTAATATTTTGATTTAATTCATTAATTAGGTCATTATAATTCATACAAAGACTCCTTTAAAATTTAATATGTTATATTTATTTTATGTTTTACAATAGGCAAAAAAAGAAAAGAAAAAAGTCTCGTTTTGAGACTTTTTAGTTTTGTTTTAATTCGATGTATTCTTTAATTTTAAGAGCATCTTTATTTAAAAAGTTAACAAGAGGTAAATAAAAAATATCTTTACCTGTTATCTTTTTTAATTCGCTTTCAATATCTTTACTATCAACATTAGATAAAGCAAGTGGACTTCCATAGCCATCGCCTAAATAAGAAATTCCTTGTTCTTTTCCCATCCATTCAAAGAAAATACTTCTAAGAAAAGCTGGATTACAAATAGGAAATGTAACCTTATTTAAAACTAAAGAATTGCTAGAACTCTTTAATTTGACCATTAGACCATCAACTAAAGCTGTAGATCTGTCCCATTGTCTTGTATAAGACATTACACCAGAATATAAATTAATACGATATCCTTGCATTTCCAACGCTTTAATAACTTTACAAATTTCAATACCAGCATTTAACATTTCTTCTTTATCAACAAACCAAGGAACTCCTTGATCTATATAAAGATTTAAAATTTTAGTTTTGGTTTTTTGAAAATTTTCAAGACTTTTGAACATACAATAAGGTAAACCAATATTATATGCCGGAACATTAACTTTGAAACCAGAAGGTGCTAGAATTACCTTTTCAACTTTTTTATAAGTTTTGTTTGCAAGTTTCATTCTCATTGTCTCTACTTGTTGGTTATCACCAAATTGTAAAAGTTTTAAAGCTTCATCACGAGTTTTAACTCCTGCAAAATTAGAAGATAATGTAGGGTTTTCCTCGGAAGGACAATTAGGATAAAGATGATTTAATTCTTTTGTTTCAATTAAAAAGTTTGCTAATTTAGTTAAAGAATCAAAGATTCCTAAAGCCATTTTAATTGTAGCCTTCCTCATATTACCCTCCTAAGCATTTTGATTTTTCATATTTTCAATTACTCTTAAAGAAATTCTTTTCATTGTTTCTTCATAAATATTATTTTCAGCAGACATTGCATACTGTTCATTAAATAAATTGAAGAAATCAACATCATCAGTTAATTGCTTTAAAAGAGAAATTTCTAATGCCTTTTCAACTCCAATTTTATCTTGTAAATTGGTAATTTGAATTAAGGTTCTTAATGAAAATTGAGTATTATAACCATTTTGTTCAAAAAATGCTCTCATTTTATGACAGAATGTAATTAACTCTCGATTATCATTTGTTACTGCTTGTTCACGCTTGAAATCGTGTTCTACTTTAATAAAAGTAAATCTATCGACTGTTGCATCGTCGATTGAATTTCTAGCAGTATAAACATCAGTAGCGCCTTTACCATTAGTATTAGAAATTGCAATGAAAATTGTGTTAGGCTTAATATAGTGAACCACATCATTAATTATTACTTCACCTTGAGATAAAGTATTATTTGCGGCAACACTTGCGCCTTCACCGAAAGTATCAAATTCATCAAAAATTACAAATCTTTTTACATTATCAGGTTTGTCATCTAATACAGCTCTACATAAAGTTGTATTACTCCATTCACCTGAAGGTAATTTATAACCATAAATATCTTCTTTATAAGTCCCCTTAGGCACTTTATAAATTTCATAGCCTTTTGCTTTACAAAGATTATTTATGATTGTTGTTTTACCAGTTCCCATTGGGCCCCATAACCATACAGGTTGATGAATTTCTACACCATTCATAGTTTCACCTGTAACTGTATCAGTTATAATTTCAATAAGTTCTTCTGTAGTACCTGTAAATTTTTTGTTTAAAGGTGATGAATTATTTTTAGAACTTGGAGTATTCTGAGGTTTGCTATTATTTGAATTTGAAAGCCAAGTTTTTTTAATATATTCTTCTTCATCAACTAAAGCTTTTGCAACCATTTCATTGTCAACATCTGCTGTTGGATCAATGTCATAAGTGAAAAACTTTTTGAAGAAATCAAAACTTGTAAGGTCTTCATTTTCATCTTGAATAATTTGTTTAGAAGTTAAAAGTTTAGATTGTAATTTTGCATAATTACCATCATACTTTGTGCATCCTAAAACAATTATTTTAGCAGCTTCTAAATCAAGTTTAAAACTTAATTCCTTTTGAGTCTCATTCTTTATCTTCTTTTGATATTGCTCGAATACTTTTGTTACAAAAATTTTATTAAATAGTTGCATATTTTTTCTCCTCTATATATTGTTTTCTCTAAATCATAATAATGATTTTTCGATTTAATTATGTTTTATAAATAAAAAACTCCATATTAGAATGGAGTTTAATGCTTAATGATTTTTACAGTTGTTTTAGAATCAGAATTTTTTGAAGTTTGAGGCTTTGAAGAAGGTTTATCATTCTTTGAAGATTCATTTTCTTCATTAGACTTTTTTTCTTTTTCACCTTTATCATTCTTTTGTGAATGGTCATCTCCATCGATTATTTCAATTAATGGAGTTCCATCAAATGAAACCATTTGATTTTCATTAGAAGGATTATCAATATCAAAAATTACTTCTTCTTCGTGATATTCTACATTTTTTAAATTGAAAATATTATTTTCACCTAAAAAATTTGCAACAGTATCAAAAGATTTATTATAAAAGCCTACCACTTTAGCAGTAGAAAAATCTAATTTATTATCATTAGTATTTTTCTTTTTATCAGAAATAACAATTTGATGTAAAAAATTAAGATTTATTTTTTTGTTATTATCTACGATTTCATAGTTGGTAGAATTTTCATTTCTTTTTATAATAACTTTTTTTAATCCTGGAGTTGCTACAACTGGTAAATTTTTCTTTTGATATTTTGCCATATTATTCATCCTCCTCAGAAACAAATGAAATGTAAAAATCTAAGAATTCTACGACTTCATTTACTTTTTCTTTAATTTGTTGTAATTTTAGTTCAGCCTTTTTACCATCTAAATTAAAAGTTTCAAACCAATTAGCTATATAAGAAATTGATTGAATTTTATTTTCATTAGAATAAAGCTTATTTTTTGTCATAAAATAATAAGCAGACATTTCTGCAACACACTCTTCGAAAGCTCTCATTTCGCTTTTATTCATACCTTCATAGAAAGTAGTTCTTTCTAAAATAGGCATTGTTGAATGTGAAAGCTCGTGAATTACTGTATGGCAAAAATAAATTACATCATTAATACAAGATTGAGGATAATTTTCTTGAAAGAATTTTGCATCAGGAACTACTACTTCGTTTTTTTCTAAATTATAAAAACAAACAGTATTTGGATCTTGTGATCTAGTAAATCCTATTCCATTTTCTTTACAATAAGTTTCAGCAAAATTATCAATTTGTTCCAATGATAATTTCATATTTTTTCTCCTTAAATTTTCTATATATAATATTTTTACAACACTCTTATGTTTTTATATTATTTATATAAAAAGAAAAAGGAAGATTACTCTTCCTTTTTTCTCTAAAAGTACTAAAATCCCTACCTATAATAAGGCAAGTAGGGATAATTTTAATTGCTACTATATTAAATTAAAGATACATCAATTAATGAGATAAGCGTCTTTTAATAGCAGTAAAGCTAGTAAAAGCAATAAAACCTACAAGTAAAGTTACTACTGTGAAAAATCCAGTAACAATATACTCGTTTGTTGTGCAATATCCAATTAATGCACCTACATATTCAAAAAACTTTAACATAAACATCAATCCTAACTTCAATCGATATTTACATTTCTTCTTCATCCTTCAAATAAGTTAGGTGTTTTTATTTTGAAAAAAATGAAAAAAGAAGAAAAAAGTTAAAATTTTTTAAAAAATATTTATTTTTTAATTTTAGGATGTTATTTTAAGTTTTTTGATTACAGTAACATTAGGTGTTTAAATAACAAAAAAGAGACCTTGAAAACGGTCTCTAATTTAAAATTTTACTGTTTTTATGTGGCTCTAAATTATTAGGTGAATTTAATAATGTTTCTTTATTACCAACAATTACAAGATTTTTCTTAGGTCTTGTAACAGCAGTATATACTAGATTTTTTCTATTCATCTGAGTATCATTGAAACAACAATAAATTACATTCTTCCATTCAGAACCTTGACTTTTATGAACTGTAATAGCATATGCTAATTGTAAATGGTTCAAATCATCAGCTTCAAGAGTAACAACTCTACCATCATCAATTTGAATAGTAACTTGTTTTTCTTCTTGATTGATTTCTTTGATATATCCAATATCACCATTGATACAGTTGATAGCATAATTATTTTTAGTAATAATTACTTTACTACCAACCTTAAACCATTCATCATTCTTTTGAAATTTGTATTCTCCTTCTTTATCTGGAAGAAGACGTTTTTGAACTTCCGCATTAATGATTTTAGTATTAAAAGTATCTCTTGTTTTTGAAAGTGATTTAGTTGGACATAATATCATTGTATCATCTAAGTTCATTGGTTTTTCTTCTGTAGATGTTTTCTTTACAGAAGCACAGTAGAAATCGACAATCTTGCTAACTTTTTGTTGGAAAGTCATAGTTTTAGGGAACTCTACAAATAAGTAATCACTCTTCTTGTCAAATACACCAGTAGTAAGTTTACAATTTCTTACACCTGTTGCAATTTCAAGAATTGTTGAATCGCCTTTTTGACGGAATGTTTCCTTTAAATCTACTTGAGCTACACCTGATTCCATTAAGTCACGTAAGAAATATCCATTTTTAACTGGTGGTAATTGTTCAGTATCACCCATAAAAATAACTCTTGCGTGAGAAGGAATTGCAGCTAAATAATGATAAGCAATGTTATGGTCTAGCATTGAAGTTTCATCTACTACAAACAAATCATAATTTTCTAATTTATTATTTTCATTGTAATAGAAGTTATCTTCATCTCCAATATATTCAAGTCTTGGTTTTAACAAAACGTGAATTGTAGATGCTATCATTTCATCTGTTCCTAAGTTCTTTCTGATAGTTGCTGTCATACGTTGAGCAGCCTTACCAGTAGGGGCAGCTAAAGCAATTCTTTTTGGTTCAATACCAAAATTGTGAATTAGGAAGTATAGAATTGCAGATAAGGTTGATGTCTTACCTGTTCCAGCACCTCCTGTAAGAATTGATAATTTGTTATTTAAACAATTTACAATTCCTCTTTTTTGATCACGACCAAACTTCATATGCTTTTCTTCTTCATAATCCATAATAATTTTATCATAATTATGTCCTGGATAAGTAATATTTTTATTCTTTAAAACGTAAGAGCGAATAAACTCTTCCTTTTTGAAGTTTTCATAAAGATAAATATTCTTATTCTTGTCCACCGAAATTATTTGATTTTGATGTAGTTTTCTAAAACCATTAGCTACATCCTCTTTTGAAATTTCAATAGATGGATATAAAGGAGATTTTAATTTAGCCATTGCTTTTTCAACAAAGAAATCATAAGTATTGTAGTTATTTCCAGCTTCAAAATCATCTTGAATAACTGAAAGAATAGCTCCATAAATTCTACGAGGATCATTAGGATTGCCATTATTTTTACAAAATGACATATCGATGGCCTCAAACTTTACCTTTGATAAGCAAAGTAATTCAAATGGATTAGCCTCTAATCTAGCAAAATTGTTATCAACATTACTTTGAAATGCTTTATTTGCATAAATAGAATAACAAGCTTTTGTATCCAATTGAATTTTTAAAGAACACATTCTTTCATAGAAAGTATAAAAACCAAAGTTTTTATTCCATTTAGTAAAATATTTATCAACAAGTGTTGTTTTTATTTTACCTGTAGATGTAAATAATTTTTTATTTCCATCAGTAAAAGCTTTAACAATTGTTCTAATTGCATAAATACTTTGTTCAAGTTCATTAGCAAATTTCTTACCAGACTTTTCAACAATTATGCTTTTAATATAATTGTAATTAGCTTCTTTACCAAAAATCTTTTTCAAAATATCCTCTTTAGAGGAAATATTTTCAAAATCTGGCATAAATGATGAAAATTGAAAAATTTCTTTGGCATTCATTTCACCTTCGATGATGCAATGCTCACCAAGATAAATTGTAGCAAAACCACTACATTTTATTAACTTTTTATTTTCATCTTCCAATGAAAAGAAAACATTAGAGCAAAGCTCCATTTCATTTCCACGGAAAATTTTCTTAATTTTTCCTCTAATTTGAGTCATAATTTTTTCTCCACTTCTATATAAATTCTTTCAAGTCTATTATGTTTTTACTAAAAATATAGAAATAAAAAAAGAAACATCTTTTGATGATGTTTCTTAAAAATCTATTTGCTGAAAGGAGAGAAAAGCAATAGGTTTTTTAATCTATATAATAAAAGCCTACTACATATCTTTCCATTATGTGTAGACTGAACAAAAATTCATCTACACATTAGTGTAGTTTTCACGAAATATTTATTTTCTCGTTTCATTTGATAGTTTCCTCTATATTAAATATTCAGGTTCCTTAACGGTAAGCCCTTTGAATATACGATACTCTTATGTTTTTAAGAAAAAAAATTTTTTTCAAGAAAAAAGAACCTTTTAAAAAGGTTCTTTATTTTTCAGTTTGAGATTAGAATGGTAAATCATTATCAGTAACTTCGACATCAGCAGGAGCCTCAACTTCATTTGCTGAACCTGCATCAGTTGATCTTGGAGTTAAATTATTAACTGAATCAGCGACAACCTCAGTTACATAACGAGTTTGTCCATCTTGTCCTTGATAATTACGAACTTGAATTCTTCCTGATAAAGCTACTAAATTACCCTTCTTTAAATAAGTGCTCATATAAGTTGCTGTTGCACCCCAAGCTTGACAATTAATAAAGTCAGTTTGCTTGTTACCTTGAGCATCCTTAACACCTCTATCAACTGCTAAAGTAAAATTAACTACCTTAGACTGACCAGCTTCTCTGATTTCTAAATCCTTTGTGATTCTACCAATTAAAACTACCTTATTCATTTTTTATTTTCCTCCTAAATTAATTTTTTAAATGAATATTTTTTTCTATATATAATTTTATATACACTTGAATTATGTTTTTAAATAAAAAACATTTTTCATTGTATTAATATTAGGTGTTTATTGAAAAAGAAAAAGCAAGTTTTAATAACTTGCCTTACTTTTTCTCTACGCTTACTTTCCAAAAATTATATTTCCAATATTGGAAAACTTGTTTTTCACTATCAGCATAAAAATATAATAACCAATGATTAATGTCATCGGCAGATGTACCATCAATTGTTAAATAAATAGTAGCACCACCAGAAGAATTGTTTTCATAAGATAGATCTAATATTTCATATTTTTCAGTAGAATTATAGTGATATACTTCAAACCAATCAGCAGATATTCCTAATTCGTTTAATTCTACAATAGTTAATGAAGATGTTGTAAATGTAAACACAATGTCATTTTCATCATTATCAATTGTTTGTTCTTCTTTTAAATAATAATTTAAAGCAGATGAACCAATTTCTAACTCTTTTAATTGATAAATATTATTTGTAAATTCATAGTATTCTTTTCCTTCTTCTACTAATGCATTTTCATCAGTAATTTGCGTATAAACGATTTTTGTTTCATCCTTAAGATTTTTATAAGATGTTAAATTAAAAGAGTAATTTCCTACAGTTTTTGAACCTTTAGCATCATCTGTTACTGGAAGTCCATAAGTAATTGCTAAATTAATTTGTTCATTCCAATATTTAGCAGGAATTTCTCCATAAGAAGTATAAATGAATTCAGCAGATTTATCTGATTTATCAGTTCTATGAAATACATAATAGCAAGGAACATTTGTCATTCCCATATTATTTATTAAATCATTCTTATAAAGATAATAATCTAATAAGTAATAATTAACATTATATTTACTTTTTAAGGTTTTAGCCTCATTTAATAAAAAAACAGTACCGTCAATATCAGGAGTGTAAGGAATAACTACATAAGTCTCACCACTCAAATTGTATAAATCGGATGCTGTTTTAGGATTTACATAATCAAAAGAAACATCGTTAACCCCTAAAACAATCCACAAAACAATAGCCGAAATAATGCCTACCCCAGTAACTATCAGTTTTAAAAGATTCCCTTTAACAAAAGGTATAAATGTTTCTTTAAAAAATGCTTGTATTTTAATCATCATTTTCTTCATCTCCAGTTTCCTCAGTGCCATTAAAAATTTTAGTAGCACGGTCTAAGCATAAATTGAAACTCTTTTGAGTTTTTCTAAGCTTTTTATACTTAATATATGTTATTCCAAAATCAAACGGTGATTTTGTTTTCATTTTTTTTATATCATAATAAAGTTCTTTAACTATCTTTTTATCAGCTAAGATAATTAAGTAATTATTGCATATATATAAATTTTTAGTTTTATATCTTTTAATAATCGACTTTATTTTATTTTCAAAGTCAGTAAGTGGTTGAGCATTTCCTAATGAGTATTGATTGAAAAATCTAGTTGCATCAATAAAAATTAATCTATTTGCAATTATATTAGGATCATCAAGGTCAGATACAAGCTTATTAGTATTTGCTAAATTGAATTTTAAATCATAATAAGCTAAAGTGTATAGTCTATCAAAGTTTTGTTTGAACGTATCTTTGATTTTAGTGTGTCTTTTTAAATCTTTTTTACTATTTAACTCTTTTTCAAGAGCATCTAGCATATTAAAAGCTGTTTTTAAGTTTTTAAATTCTTTTGACATACAAATCTCCTTTTCTCAGATAATAAAAATAAGTGGCTTTTATCAAAACCAAATATTGATATACTATATTAGGTGTTTAATACACCCTTTTTAATAATTTAAGAAATATTACAAAACAAGGCAATTTTAGTCCAAAAACAAGACATCTCTTGTGAACCATATCAATCATCATTTGACTGGCTTTGGCTTATTCTTACTATGTTTTAAATATCTTAATAACAATCGAAACTATCTCGTATAACGAACTTAATCGTTACACAATTGCAACGACCAAACTATTAGAAAATCCATTGTTCTTTATCTAACTTTACTTAATATTTCATTGAAAGTTGACTTGACCGATCAACTATTGCTTGTTTAAGGCTTTTAATTCCTTAACAATAGCTGATGTGTCTTCACTCAGACAAATCATTTCATTATCAGTTGTCAAAATTACGCTGTTTTTTCCTCCTGATTGACGCACAAACTGCAAGACGTTGTTTGTGATTCCGGCTTTTTCCCCATACTTAACCACTAAAGTCTGAGTATAAGCTAGAACAGCACTTATATGTCCAGCAGAAATATAATTTCCGCTTGACAACATTACAAAGTCCTTTCCACACTCTTTAAATCTTTTTAATAGTAATTCTATGGAAAGGTAAGATTCATATACAAAACCAGTATCCGTTACAACGTAAGCATTAGTTGCCTTTCTAACATATGAAGGAATGTATTTTCCAACACGTTTAGCATCATCAACTATATGCTTTACGCTTTGAGTTAACGGAGTTGATTTTGTAAGCACAAATTTAACTTCATCAGTTTTTATATAACTGTCATAATTAATATTAGTAAATTCCATTATTATTTCATAATAACAATAGATAACAAGATGATAAGAGCGACTAAGGATACACCAATAACACCAAGGAAAATCCAAGATAAAAGATTGCTCTTAGGAACAGTTTCATATACTAAAGGTTCTTCTTTACGAATACCTTGAACTAATGGAGAAACATTATCCTTATCATATTCTTCTTCAGCTAGAGCTTCTTTTTGTGCTCTAATAATAGCCAATCTTGCTTCTAATTGTTGTAATCCTTCCTTTAATTTTGTAATTTCATCTTGCAATTCAGGTAAATTAATATCATCTAATTCATTATAAATTTTGATGATTTTTTGTTCTACAGTTTCATCTTTAGCTAAAGTTAAATCTTCAATAGATGTTGTTCTTTCACCAGAAAGTGTAGAAGGTTCCTCAACCTTTTCTTCTACTTTTTCAACATCTTTAGATTTTTCTTCGGTTACTGTAGATACAGGAGCTTCAGTAGAAACAGTTTTGGAAGTTTCTTCTTTAACTGGTTCAGTTTTAACTTCTTCAACAGAGGCTTCAGTTGTTTCAGCTTTTACTTCTTCAACTGGTGCGGTTTTCTTAGGCTTACGACCTCTTTTGGAAGTTTTAGGAGCTTCTTGTTTTTCTTCACCTGGAATGATGATATCTTCATCGGTTAAAACTTTGTTTGTCATAAATATCTAACTCCTCTCTTATATTACAACATCCATATTAAAATTAATCTTCATCTCTGATCATTAATTCTAATTGGATAACTGTTGCCTTTTTAATTGTACTTTGTTCATCTTCAGTTGCAACCTTAACGTGTTCATCGTTTTCTACAACGAAGCGTGACATTGTTGTATCTTTTAATACAGGTGGCAATGCTACTACTGTTAATCTAGAACCTTGTTTGTATAACTCTGCATACTTAGCAGGAATCTTATCAGCTGAACCACAAATATTTAAAAGTGGTTCATTTAACATTCTACCCATAATAGTTAAAATCTTTTTAACCTTTGTATTAATTGTAGCACCAGCAGGGCCTTCATCAATATACTTTAAGAATACTACCTTATCTTCGCAAATAAGGGACTTTAAAATACGAGAAGCCACCTTTCCATTGTTGCTATCAAGATTTTCTTTTGCTGATACTCTAATAAACTCCTTAGCAACTCTAGGAGTGTCAATTGTTCTTAATTTCATTCTTTTTAATCTCCGTTTTCCTTAATTTTTATTTTTTTATAATGTTTTTAAAAGTTATTGTACCACTGCATAAAGTTTTGTCTTCATTTTTCCTTATGTCTTCACTAGAAAACTTTATCCAGAATACACTTTTGAAGTGAAAATAAACTTTTGTCTTTAATTCATCTAATGTGTCATTAGATAAGTTGTTATAAAAGATTGTAAAACCACTAGACATTAAAGTATTATCATCATCTTTTTCAAAGTAATCCCTTTTAGGAAATCTAGTAACAACACAAGGTACTTTAGCTTTCACTAAACACTCATATTTAAGCTCACTTTCATTTTGAAATGCATAAATATTTAATGTTTCACGAAGCTCTTCGAAAAATTTGTCAATTTTAACTTTAGCAGTTCTTTGTTTTGTTTTACGTTTTCTTGACAATTTCATTCACCTCATTTTTACTTTTCTTAATTAAATACATTGATTTAATCGCTTTTAATTATGTTTTTTTATTAAAAGATTTTCTAATATTTTCATTAATTAAACGTTTAGACAACAAAAAAAGAGGTATTAAACCTCCTTTTTCTTATAAATTAGTCAAATTTAAAACCTGTCTTATTTTTCTCCCAAGGTTTTTCACCATCAGGATTGAATTCATAAGTAAGGAAAGCTTCAAACTCTTTACCAGACTTTGGTGAAACTAATTTAGCTTTTTTAGAAGTAACTCCCTTTGTAAACATTTGCTTTACTTGATTATCAGTTAATTTCTTTAAACCAAGTGCAGAAAAGGCTTTTTCAGGATTTATACTTACTCCACATTTCTTATCACAATAAAAGCCATATTGACCTTTTAAAATGTTACCATCGCAATGTGGACACTTACATAAGCTTTCAGCCACTTTTGTAATGCCCTCCTTTCTTGAGTTTTTTATTTCTTCTACAATTTGAGTAACATCTTGTTTTGTTTTTTCAAAATGTTCCTCAAGTGTTAAAGAACCATTTTTAATTTTAGTTAGCTCTTTTTCGTTTTCAACAGTAAGCATAACTGATTTCATTGAAGCAGGTGTTCTATCAATAAGATCTATTCCTAAATCGGTTGCATATAAAGTTCCTTTTTCAGATTTTATATAACCACGATTCTTCATTTCTTCTATAATGGCACCACGAGTTGCTTCAGTTCCAATGCCTTGAATTTCCTTTAAAATTTCTTTATCTTCCTTGTTTTCAACACTAGACAATGGGGAAGCCATCCAAGCAATTAAAGAACCTTCCGTAAGACGTTTGGGTGGTTCTGTATTACCTTCTTTGATTTCAAGTTTAGTAATATTTATTTTTTCACCTTGTGAAACAGCAATAGTATTACTATCATTTTTTTCATCATCAGTTTTACTAGAAGAAACAGATTTAAAGCCTAAAGATTTTAATACTTTACTATTAGTTTCAAATGTTTCATCATTTCTTACAAACTTAATTTTTTGAGTTTCATATACTGCATCAGGATAATAATTTTCTAATAATCTTTCAACTATCATTTTATAAATGTTTAATTCTTTAGTTGATAATTTAGAAATTTTATCATCACTAATTTTTTCAGGAACCGGAGTAATTGCTTCGTGGGCTCCTATATCCTTTTTAGCAATACAACGTTCTCTTAATTTATAAGAATTATCAAAAATAACATTAATTTTATCTTTAAATATAGAAGGTAATCCTTTTAAAATTATAGGACATTTTTCTGCAAGTGCTGGAGAAATTCTATTTTCATCCGTTCTAGGATAAGTAGTTAATCCGTGAGTTTCATATAAAGCTTGGCAAATATTTAAAACTTCTAATGGACTATATTTGAATCTTCTATTTGCTTCCGTTTGCAAATCTGAAAGATTATATAGATTTTTAGGACTTTCTTTAACAGTTTTATTTTCAACAAAAGTTATTAAAGCTTCACCTGTCCCAATCTTTTTAGACATTTCTTGAGCTTCTTGTAATGTTTTAAAACGATTATTATCAAGATTAGAATTTATATAATTACCAACAAAGCTTTTATTAGTATTAGCTAATAATTTATAAAACTTTGTGGATTTGAAATTTCTAATTGCCAATTCTAACTCTACTACGTGATTAACAGTAGGAGTTTGAACACGTCCTTGAGAAAGTAATACACCGTTTCCATTTTTAACGGTTAATGCACGGGTAATATTTGTTCCTCTGTGATAATCATCACTATTACGACCTAAAGAATAATTATACATTCCATCAAATAAATTTAAAGCTTTTCTATCGTTAAAAGCATCTAATATAGCATTGTCTGACGCTACAGATTCTAGCCACATTCTAGTTGCTTTAATTTTACGATTAAAACCACTTTCGTAATATACTTCTCTGAAAATACGTTCACCTTCATCATCAG
>Ga0247610_10001109_pt1 | contig 34411 bp, 24 predicted proteins | sample 174DNAGHGhighgp2_FD_193483 | JGI IMG/M metagenome (GOLD analysis project Ga0247610, IMG submission 193483) | Sheep rumen microbial communities from Palmerston North, Manawatu-Wanganui, New Zealand - 1742 DNA GHGhigh gp2 | ecosystem: Host-associated > Mammals > Digestive system > Stomach > Rumen...
TTGCTTAAGGCTAGCATCTATGTTGGTCGCTCACCGCGCTTCACTGACGCGGACGTAGAGGACTATTTGAACAAATTTAATTTATAATGTTTTTAATTAATATAATTAACATGAAGAAAGTAATTTTTATTTCTCGATTTGCTGGTTTCACCAGCCGTGTAATGCGCGTAGGTGCGGTGGCATTGACCCTGTACATGCTCGCCAAGAGTGTATTCGTCGTTTTGTTTAACCGCTTTAATCGTAACGCTTATGCCGCTGAATAAAGCTGATGGGAATATGTTTGGTTTCGTAACCCACACGTGGAACGCTATCAAGGGTATGTGCCTGCATCTGTGTCTGTACTGCTTCATGATCGCGCTTAACAACCGGTTTGACAAATGGGGCAACATCCGACTCGACGAGAAAGAGTTGCGTGTCAGTCACGGAACGGGCCACTTCATCTTTGTAGGTAGCAGTACGGACATGTGGTCGGCGAACGTCCCGAGTGATTGGATCGTTCGTGTCCTCGACCGCTGTGACGAATTTGAAAACCGTTACCTGTTCCAGTCCAAGGACCCGAGTCGCTTCCTCGAGTTCATAGACCACCCCGTGATGCGTAAGTCGGTTCTCAGCACTACCATCGAGACCAACCGCTGGTACCCGGTCATGAACAATGCACCTCATCCTCACGACAGAGCTAACGCTATGGCGACTGTCGCGACCCGTGGTGTCCCGACCATGGTGACCATTGAGCCCGCCATGGCCTTCGATCACGACGAACTGGTTGCGATGATTCGCGCGTGCAACCCCACGCAGGTAAATATCGGTCGTAACACCAATAGACAGGTCCAGTTGACCGAGCCTACACGTGACGAGGTTCAGGCCTTGATCGCTGAGCTCAAGACCTTCACTCTGGTTCTTGTTAAACCTAATGCGTCTGCGTGGCAGTAAGGTGTAGTATTCACTCAGGGGGGTGGGCAACCCTCACCCCCTAGGTTTTGATTATTATTTTTTTCTTTATTTCAAATAATATGAATATTAATTTTAATCGTTTAGTTAGAGATTTGGAGAGATGTAAGAACAAAGGTAAAATCACAGCCTGGGTCGCTGCGCTGTTGTTTATCTTTTATCTGATCAAGGAGGGAAGTGCCTATCTAAGGAAGTTGGGCGAAAACAGGTCCGCAAGGAAAACCTACGAGGCTGAACGCAAAGCCGATGCTGCGCTCCATGTTGTCAAGGTTGCAGCGGACGTAGCTAAGGCCAAGGCATTAAAAGACATGAAACATCCGGAACAACCTGCGCCAGCAAATGGCGAAGTTTCTGTCCCCTCTTATGATCCCTACGTCTCCAAGGTGGCATCGTTCAAAGATTCTCTCGAGAATGACATGCGTGAGCTTGAGTGGCTCGTAGGCAATAAGATTGAGGTTGGCGGCAGATGCTTAATTTACGGTCCTGCTGGTGTGGGCAAGTCAGCCTTTGCGCTTCAGACGGCTATCGCTATCGCCGGAGGCACCGACTATGGTTTCCTCCCGTCTGAGGAGGAGAATCAACACGAGGCGCAACAGGTCATTCTTATTGATCTGGAGATGAGCGCGGCAGAACAAAAGGAGCGCACCCGTGGCATCACTATCCCTGACAATCTTCTCCGTAACACCGAGCCCATCTACAATCTCGATGAACTGTTCCGGATGATAGAGCAGGAAAGCCACGGTCCTAAGGTCACGGTGATCATTGACAATATCCGGAAACTTGAGGAGGAGATGAGTCAGACCAATCAAGTTAACGAATACTTCAACAAGCTAGAAAAGACCCAGGAAAGGCTTGCCGCTAAAGGAATCATCGTCACTTTTATCACCATCACGCACACAGGCAAGGACTTCGACATGTACAAGCCAGTGCAGTTAAGTGATATAGCTGGAGGCGCCGATCTCGCCCGCTTCAGCACCTCGGTTTACGCACTTGTTCCAGGCCGTGACGGCAATGTAGTGTTCAAGGCTTTAAAGCAACGTAACACTGCTCGCATGGAGGATGTATACGTGCTGCGCATCAAAGAGAGTCCTAACTTGCACCTCGATTTCGTATGCACCAGCAACGACGGAGATGCCCTGCCGGTTAAACCCAAAGGCGGCAAGGCAGACAAGAGCATCAAGCCTGCTGACGCTCCCAAGAAAAAGGGCAACAAAAAGGTTGATGAGGGCGATATCGAAAAAATGGTCGCATTGAGTAATCAGGGAAGGACCTATGCCGAAATCGTTGAGGAGCTAAGTCTCCCGATAGGTGAAGACCAAGTGGGTAGGATCGTCAGGGCGGAAAAAGCCAAGCAGAAACCCGAGGGAGGCAACCAGGCAGCATAGTAAGCACAGAGCCAATACAAAAGCAGAGGCGCATCAGCAACGGTGCGCCTTTTCCGTGCCTGTATGTATTAATTAGCTGTTGATGGCCATTTCCAGCGTGTCGATGACGTGGTCGCACCAGGCGTCAAATGCTGGGTCATCGCGTTGCAATTCAGGATGTTCCTGTATATAGGCCAGGCAGCGTCTCACGCCTTCGTCATAGCGCACAGTCGCCTTGAATCCCGGCACAACACGCTTGAGTTTCGAGCAGTCAAATACGACCGAAACGGCTTTGTCTCCCAACAGATTGCCTTCGACGTCATATTCCTTGGGCGCCAGCCGGGCCAGGGTGGTCGAGGCAACGTGATATGGCTTGAATTCCACACCTAGGGCATCGGCGATGGTGTGGTAAATCTGGTCCCAGGTGAGTGACTCGTCGCTCATGATCTGGAACGCCTCGCCGATGGCGTGCGGGTTGCCCAACAGGCCGATGTAGCCGCGGGCAAAGTCCTCGTTCCAGGTCATTGTCCACAACGAACTACCGTCGCCGTGCACGAGCACAGATTTGCCTTGCATCATACGCTTGATGACCTGCCAGCTGCCCTGCGTGCCGTGAAGGCCCACGGGGATGCTGCGTTCGCAGTAGGTATGGCTGGGACGTACAATGGTAACGGGGAAGCCTTCCTCGCGGTAGTATTTCATCAACAGTTCCTCGCAGGCGATTTTGTCGCGCGAGTATTGCCAGTAGGGATTGGCCAGTGTGGTACCTTCGGTGATGATATGGCTGCGAGCAGGCTTGTTATAGGCCGAAGCCGAACTAATATAGATATATTGCCGAGTGCGTCCTGCAAACAGCCTGTGGTCTCGTTCGACCTGTGACGGCAGGAAGCCGATGAACTCACACACAGCGTCAAACTGGGTGTCGCCTAGCAGACGCAGCACTTCGATCTCGTTATTGATATCGACGATGACCTGTTTCACGCCCTGCGGAACCTCGTTGCTGCAGTTGCCACGATTGAGCAGCCACAGTTCGTGGTCAGTCTGGGCCAGTTGACGGGTAATGGCACTGCTGATGGTGCCGGTTCCTCCGATGATTAATATTCTCATGAGTAGTTGTTATGATGTGATTATATTTATTTGTTGTTATGCCCATAGTTGGCTTCTGTGGGCATTTAATAGATTGATTGGGTGTCGCTATCGCCTGGGGGTGGCAACGGCAGTCCACGGCCTTCTACGCCGGTCAGGGCAATATAGCCTTCACGCAGCGGGTTAAAGTACTCATCAAGGCCATAGAAGTAGTGCCCCTGACGGCATTCATCGAGGGCGAGTTTGAACCACTCCACATACTCACGGTCGCTACCATGGGCGTTAAGGGCGAGACGTGGGTATTCCTGGATAATCCTCTCGGCATTCTCACGTGGGGTCATGCCGCTGTCGTCCCATGGCAGGGTGCAGTCGGGGGTATATAGTGCCTGGTCGTCCCCACGCTGCTCGTTAAAGAATGCGCCGCACCCCTTCCACGTGTTTTTCTTTATCGTGAGCCAGCAGCGGTAACACATGCCGTTAGGGCTGATGTACGGGCACACACGGAACAGCTCATAGCCCATCCGGTGCAGCTCGGCTACCGTCTCGTAGTACCTAACAAACCGGGCATGCATTTCTTGTTTTGCCTGTTCCTCGTATAACCGTTGGCGCACGTTCATAAGGGTAAAGCCGAGCAGGTTCTTACCGCACCACTTCCTCGGATCAAGAGCATCGGGGTTGAACTCATCAAGACCGATTCCCCATATTGTATCCTTGGGGCTCGCTTCAACTAATATTTTGTTCCCGGTGCCCAACAGGAACTCTTGCAAGTGTGGATTTTGACTGAACTTGGCCTCGTTACCCCTGAACACGACATCATAACGCTCACCTTCCCATATAGCGCCATCAAAGCCCGTTACTCTGCGTCCAAGTTTCTTGATGGTCATCTGGTCCGTTTCACGCATAATCTGCTCGCGTATGGGCTCGTCGTTGAAAATGCGCGCCTTCTCAGCCATCATGTACTGCTCTGCACAGTTATAGGTCAGTCCGTCGACGGTAAACGAGCAAGGATACCACTGACTGAGACACGCCTTGGTCACACCTTCACCCTTGTTCGTATGCCCCCAGAAGAAAACGAAGTCATCCTTGGTGTACTTCTTGTTAGTCGCCGTCAGATGCAGAATGTTATGTCTCATGTTCATAGTCGATGATTAGGTGATTAACTTGCCCTTAAACTAATACGATTCGATGACACTCCAATCATCGTATGGGAACCATTTACCATGCCATAGGTCAAGGTAATAGATGATAGTACGCTGATCCAATGATAACGACTCATCAACTAAACGTCCTGAACAATGACCTTGCTCTATAGCATCCTCCAAGTTCTGACGAAAATTACCGAAGAAATCTGGGAGTTCCTTAGTTTGGTCATATATCATTTTTTCACCAAACCACCACATGGCATCGTTTGACCTATCCTCATACGGGCATTCTTCCTCCCCGTGGTAATACTTGAATAATGTTAGCAATCTCTCTGGTGTCATGGTCCGTCGTCAGTTAGTCCTGTGTCTAATAATCGTCTTCCTCATTTTCCTCATTTTCTTCATATTCTGATTGTCCAGAATAATATCCATCATCATATCCAGATGCATAGCCCTCCTGATACATGGTTTCGTAATAATCATAGTAAGAACTAGAGTCATCATACCCATATCCATGTGAATATCCATGACTTCCATCATAGCGCCCTTGTTCATAGCCTTCCGAATAGCCCTCATCGTATGCATCATCAGGGGAGACACTTCTCGATGAAGAACGAACAGGTTCTTGATAGAAATCTGTGGAAGGTCGTGAGATTGAATTATCAAGAGAGGAACTTGAGGGATAAGAACTGCTCTGATATAGACTATTATTTGTGTTTACAGATGATGTATTGGTGCTTGAACTGCTGCGATCACAATTAGCTATTGCAAAGAGTATGATAATGCCATTGACAATGGCCAAGAACCAACCAGCTATTTTTTCAAGAGTATCCATATTATCGCCTTTAAAAGAATTATGATCACTTATTCTGCTCGATGAAAGTGATGGTGCACTCCTTGCAGCGGCGGTCTTCCTGGCGGTTGCGAGCAAGCGAGAACCGTCCATATCTCTCGAAGATGTCAAGACCGCGCCCAAGTGTGATGCGCCAGCCGTTGTTAAGGTCAATCATACGGTCATGATTGGCATCGAAGTCATGCGTGAACTCGATTCCGATGGGTGTGAGCTCGTCTTTCAGATCGTCGAAGATGTCTATCATCTCGGCGACTTTCTCATCATCAGGATTGCTAGTGCTGAGGTGGATCTTCAGCTCTTCGGGATTGCTGCAGCATTCACGGCAGGTCTGAATGAAATCCACAAGGTTGTCAACCTGGAACGGGTAACGTATGAATGGGTCGGTGATCTTTATTTCCGTCGCTGAGCGCAGATAATCGCCAAAGAGCGATGCATAGGAAACGCCTTTCTGGTTGGTCCGCAGGTCAACTGACTTATTTGCGAGTCTAATAATGCTGGGGCGTTGTTTTCCCTCAACAGGAGGAACGGTTTCAGCCGCAGGCTGCTCTTCCGGTTCAAAGTCGGGCTCTTCATCGATGCCATTTTCAAGGCATTCAAGCGTCACCACTTTCTTCTCGGCATCAGTCGAGAGAACGGTATAGACGAACTTGGCAGGCTCTGCCTTGAAGGTCTCGTCAATGATGTAGAGCTGGTCTTTAACGCGTTTACGGCACTCGGCTGCAAACTCTATCAGTTCTAGCGCTTCTTCCTCGGTGAACTTTCCGTTCGGGTAAAGCAATTTTACGAAGCCAGAGAATGTCTTGCGGATACCATCGATGTCGCGTTGAGACAGTGTTCCGCTGAAGTGAACATAGTCGTTCATCCTGGCAGCGTAGTCCGTTCCACGCAACTCATGCAGCACAGCGGCGATGTAGTCAGTGATAAGACCGTATCCTTGGCTGAATGAATCCTTCTTAAGGATCTTTACTTCCCAACCGGGGTTGTATAGATGGATGCGGTCCAGGAACGCGCCCTTGATAAACGATGTTGGAATAGACTCGAAAAGGTGTGAGTTCTTGAGCATATAGGGCACGGTGTGCTTTGTGTTGCCGACAAATCCCATTGATGCGGATGCCTCGTGGGTAGCTTTGCCACGGTTAAACGCTTTGTTGGCAAGGTAATTCTGCATGGTGTCGATCAATACTGCATCGGTACTGCGGCCTCGCTGCTGTTCGAACTCGTCCCATGCAACCACGTCCCAGTAGCCGACAAGGCCCATGATCTCTTTGTTTCCCGATATCTTGGAGAAGAGACGTGCCGAGGTCACGTCGCCGCCACTGACAAGCACGCCGTAGGGTGATAGTTCCTCGAACACATGTGACTTACCTGTGCCCTTGGGGCCGAGCTCAACGAAGTTGAAGTTGTTCTCCACATGGGGCAACAAACGGGCAAGCACAATGAATTTCTCACGTCTGTTGAGCAGTTCAGGGTTAAGGCCAACCGTGTGAATGAGCATATCCAGCCATTCTTCGGTGGTGAACTTGTCACGCTGTTCAATATAGTCACGCACATCGACGTTGGAAATCTGGATGGGCTTGAGGCTCTGGATTTCCCACCTCATGTTGATGTCATCTCCTGTGATGTAATTGATCTTAACGATGCACCACACGCCGTTGCCCGAAAGCAATTTGGGGTTGCGGTCAACGACATCCGATCCTATGGGGATGCGCTGCAGCCCCATATTGGCAAAATAAGCCTCATACTGGTCGGCCTTGTCGTTGAGCAAGCAATTGATCTTGTCAATGACAGTATATGAACCGGCCTGCTTGATTTTGCCTTTTACGCTCTCGCTGTCAGCACGGTTGACGTAATTGTTCTGAATGATGGACTTGACTTTTTCAAGTCCGTTCCTGATATCTTCCTCGTTGTCGGTGGCACAGTATTGACCCAGCAGGTACTCAAGTACATAGGTAGGCACTGGCAAGTTGCTCTTGACGATGAAAGCGAGGTCTTTACGGACGACCTTTCCGTTGAAAGCATCTAATATCTTATCCTTTAATTCAGCCATATTATATTGGGTATTATCTCATCAGAATTCGTCTCTCTCAATGAGTGTGTTATTGGTGATGTTTGTTCTAACTAGTGGATTGAGCATGTCGTCAATATCAAATATGCGAAGTTGAAGCACAGATGATGACGTGGATTTATTGAGCGTCAGCTCAACAGGGAACTTGCGAGCTTCGGGTGAAACGTCGCCACGATTGAGGGCCATCGGCAACATCGGCGAAACAACCTCGTCACCATCATAGATAGCGCATACAATATTTCGTTCTTTGCTCGTGCCGCTGACGGCTTCAGTCTGAAGGATAGTGAACTTCACACGGCTTGACGTCATGCGCAGATTTGATTCCAGTACCATTGCGCCGACCGAGCCACGCTTCTCCTCATCCACACGGTGACTGACGATAACTGGAACGATCATTTCTTGCAGCGAAGCACCACCATGAGTGAACGTGTAATCGCCGCCTTGTTGGTATAAGCGGTTAGTGCCCACCGGTACAGCTACAAGCAAGTAATCATTGTCCATCGCACTTACCTGATTAAGCGGAAATTTGAAGATATTGGACTCTTCAGCAGCACTATGCGTGAGGTAGAAGCGGGATTTCCTTTCAATCAGCTCATCTTTGATGGGTTGCTTATCCTTGTCCTCAAATTTGATGTCATTAAACAGGAAACCATGGTCACTCGTAATGACTACATGTGTTGCGTTCCAGGAACCATGTAGGCTCTTGACGAGTTGAGCGAGTTCGTCCACGGCACGTTCACAGCTATCGGTGATGGCCTTTGAGGTTTTGTTGCCGTGAGAGCCCTCATCGATAGTGTCATGGAAGATATAGACCACATCGCTCTTGCAGATCTCTCGGTTTTCGTTTCTGCTGTTTTGTGCTATCTCAGCAAACGTTTTGCACAATGAGTTCGGACGATATTTCTGCAGGTGTTTCTGTCTTGATAATGTATCGGGTAGAAACTCACCATCAACGAGCATCTTTCCCGCTTCCGCGAGATACAGTGATGAATGTGGGAGCAATGCCGTCTTGCAGTAACAGGTCTCAGTAGGCAGCATCGCGAGAGCTGCTTCAAGTTTGGCGGGATGACGCAGTGAGGCCAGTCGCTCGGTGAGTTGTGCTGCCACCTCGTAGCGCAAAGCGTCACTGACGACGACCACCACTTTCACAGCCATTGGCTTGACATAGGTGTCATAAAAGTCCTGCTGACGGTTGAGCGACACTTGGGCAAATCCTCCTGCAGTCATCAGACAGTCAATCCACTCCAGGTTGATGCGGTTGGTGAGTTTATGATAGTGCTGGTCAAGTGCATCCTTGGCTCGCTCAAGGGCCGCAAAAGGCGGCACAGTGTTATCAATAGCGTAAAATTTATTTACTGCATTGCGATAGTTGCTGTCCAGCAGATAAAACTCTGAGCAGTAGCGATCCACATATTCATCAGGAGTATTGAACTTGATGGTTTTGATAGACTTAGCCAATTCATAATACTGAGCGGTGAAACGGGCGAAATCCACAACTTCGACAATGGCTTGTTGTTCGGTGCACTTCATCAGCAGTTTGCCCAACCGGTCAAGTGCGTCCTGTGGGTCGCTTTCGAGCACGTTCTCAGCAATAGATTGCAGGATGGCCCATGCCATGCCTCGTGTAACTGTCCAGTAGTCAGCGTCAAGGCCATAGGTATTGACGAGCACATTTTCGCGAATGTCAGCTGCAAGGTTACGCACAACACTGCGGAACACATCGGCACGTTTCGGGTCGCTGGTTCCCTTTTCCATGATGTGGTTGATTTCTTGGAGAGCAAAAGCGTCCTCAATGCGCAGGTGCTTATAGTTGTCTATCGGGTTGATGGGCAGCGACTGCACGATAGCATTGTATTTCATCTTCTGCACTATGAGATTGACGCGCTCTGCCGTGTTGTTCTGGAGCTTGCAGCCGAAGGTCTTCTCCAATCTTGCCTCGAGTGCCTTCTTGGCATCGATGTTCTGATCAAGCTTCTTGTAAAACGCGGCCCGCTTGTTGGCCTCAACCTCGTCCGCGAGGATTATCAGGCGGATAATGATGGTCTGCCAGTCGGCAATCGAACGTGGAGTTTTGTCGAGGTAAGCCGAGATGAACGCGCGATTCGCCAGGTCAATATTGAAAGAGCCGTCCTGATAATGAGGCTCCAGCAAAGCCAATATTTTGTCGCTCTGCAGTTCACTCACGTGATTGCTGATGTAGGACGAGAAATCCGACTTCAGCTTGTGGCGCTGCATGAATGCAGCATAGTCCTGGTCGTGGTATTCCATGTTAGCCTTGAGCAGGTCCATAAGCGGGAATTCCTGCTTGAGTTGGGCGGGCGACAACTGCGGGAAATACAACACTACCCTATCATCTGCCCAATCACGGTCAATGAGGTACTTGATGTTGAACCAACTGCCCTTGGGTGCAAGATAGCGGTAGCCATCGGGCCACTGCACACCAGCCAGTTCCTCGCCTTTCATGCCTGACGGGTCAAAGATGAACAGCACATGCAACCCATCATTGCGTTCGAAATACTGATATATTTTATCTTGTAGTCCCATAAAAGATTATTTTTTCCAATTGATGTAGTCTTTTAGTAGAGCCTGGGTGATTTCAGCATCAGTTTTTGAGGCATAATCAGTCATGCTCACCAACGAGATATTAGGAGTGCCCTTGATGGCCTCGGTGATTTCCGAGTGTTTTCCATAAACGATTATCTGCCAGAACACATCCTTCCTTGCTTGCATTCCTGATAGGGCCCCTCTAATTGAGCTTCCATCATCATCAGTAAAGACAATGACCAGAGAATTGTCCTTAATGGCTCTGTCGGCTTTGGACACAAACTTTTGTAAATAGGTGCCTTCATTTTTACAATGGACCTTGTTGATGTCGGATATATTTCCAATCCCAATTTCTTCTATATGATTTGCATCATTACCAAATTCCCAAATAGAAACCGTTTGGGAGTCAGAGAGGGTCAAAGCAGCCGAAACGACTTTCTTTGTGATATTGGTCACATGTCCTGCTTTATAGGTTTCTTCCATCGAGCCAGACACGTCTAAAACCATTAATAGATTTGACGCCTTAACCTGTTGGATAATCTTCGTTTGCTGGTCTGCGTTTTGCATAACAGAAGTCGTTGTGCTCTTCACCTTTGTCGAAGATTGAGCTTTTTTCTTACTCTGCTGAGGTTTCGCAGTTGCAGTAGAAGTAGTTGCGGTAGTGGTGGATTTTTTCTCTTTCACCATCTCCACTACTGCTTTAGCAATTGTCTCTGATTGTTCAATAACCTTAAATTCTTCTTCGTACTTTGCCTTGGCTCCAGGGTTAATCTTTTCAAGATATTCGGGATTAAGTTTTGACGCTTTTTGCAAGGCTGTTATCTTGTCTCGCTGATTTGAAGACTGCCGTGCCTCTGCATCCAGTTCCTCAGTGATATACTGTTTGAATGCGTTTCTGTCGTATTCAGGACGCAACGGAACGCTCTCAGGCATGGTTTTCACATCCTTGTGTTCTGCCTTGCGAAGCATGTTTTCAAACTCTTCATTAAATGCGTCACATATCGCATCATTGTTTCTGAATATCACAATGTTTTCATAATTGTTTTCCGAGAATCTAGTCCAGTTGTAAGAACCATTAATTACCACCTTGTCATCAATGATACAGAACTTGTGATGTAACAGGTGGGGGTATTCAACCAGACTGATATGGACACCTGCTTCAATTAGTTCATTAAAGTTCAAGCAATATCCGCCATTGCTTACCGAATCGTTATTGATAATCAACTGAACATTCATTCCTTTTTGAGCAAGCTCTTTAATATGCTTGAATAAAGCGTAGTTCGTGAACCATGACACTGCGATTTTTATGCTCTGTGTTGACAGCGATAGCTCATTTTGCAGATTGCGGAGGATGTCGGAAAAATGAACTTCCTGTTCTTCTATCTCTCGTGTTGGCAAATTGATATCTCCACCACTTAAGCCATCACTAATTGATAGTGGCGATTCCTCTGTAAGAAGTTTATTAATCTGATAATCGGCACCTTGAGCAGGTATGGACAACAAGGCCGAGCTGCTATTCATGATGCACGAGCTGGCAAGCTTCAACTGATACGTTTTAGGCCAGTGAGCACAGAGCTCTTTTTCCAGATCAGGAATCAGTGGTGGATTGAACCTGCGATTATAACGGATGATTTGCATGGCTTCGTTATAGTATTCTTCATCAACCATGTTCATATAATCCATTTCAAGTTCTTCAAGTATCTTTTTAAGGTAATACCTGTCTGAATTTGTTATGGACGATGCAATGTTCTGTAGACGGAAAATGAGTTGATCATCACTGATTGACTCTTCTTTATCATCGATGTCTAGTTCTGGCTCAAATTCCACTATTTGAATAAATGATGACCACGGCATCGATTTGGCGAATACTAGTTTTGAACCTGAAGGAACATACAAGGTAGCATTATCGCTTATTCCAGAAAAAGCATATTCACAGATATCGAATGGTGCCATTGAAAGAAAAACAATTTTAAAATCATCGGCAGTGGACGAAAATGCTCCTTCTCCAATATGTTGAACACTCGAGGGAAGCTCAATTGTCTTCACATTGCTTGCTTTCTTGAAAGCATATTCCCCAATCCTTTTGATTTTTGGCAATCTAAGGATTGCAGGCAATGCTGCTTCCTTGATAGATTCAAAACAATTGCTACCAATTTCCTCTATGTTCATTAGGAAGTTGGTGTTTGGAATGTCAGCAGATTGGAAACAATTGTCTGGCAGGCAGGTAATCCTTTGAGGGAACCTGAACTTTTGACGGATTGTTATGTTGCGGAAACAGCCCTCGCCGATAGATGTAACATTGTTTGGAAGGGTTAAACGATCCAGCGTTAGCCCGCTAAATGCATAACATCCAATCGACTCAACAGAGAGAGGCATCTCAATACTAGTGAGTTCATCACATCCGTCAAAACAATAGTCTGCGATACGCTTGACAGTTTTAGGTATAATGACTTTACCGACTTTTGCTCGTGGGCAAATGAGGATTTCGGTAACATCGTGATTATAAAGTATTCCGTCAATGCTTTTAAAATACTTATTATCCTCGTGTACAGTAATTTCCTTCAGTTTGCTACAGTTTTGGACATTATCAGTTGGAAATACCCTGAGGTTAGCAGGTAAGGAGATGCATTCCAACGATGATGGAAAGTTCGTATGTCCCATTTCTTCCAAACTATCTGGAAGTTGAATGTTTTTAATTAAGGAATTCCTAAAGCATGACGAACCAATCTTGACTAAAGTATCGGGCAAATTTACAGAATCGATTGTTTGTGCACTTAAACAATTATCAGCAAGTTCTGTAATGCCTGAGTTAATCGTATATTGGTCTCTATGTGAATACTTAGTAGACGAAGAACTATAAGAGCGTTTGTAATAGCCACTATTACTTCCAACGTGATTCTCTGTCATCACGCCTGTTCCTGTGACAGTATGACTTCTGGAGTATGTGTAGGAATCCCAATAGCTATAATCATCAAACTCATCGATAGCATTTGGTCCACATGGTTTACTGTTTGTTGCCATAACTCTATTTATTATAATGTTTGTATTTCGTCATTTTATTTTGTGAAGTTAATCGAGTATCCATCATCGAGAACTAAGTCTTTCTGGCAGTTGGTGATGGTGGGCAACTCATCGTTGCACTCAGAAAAGTGATATATCTTGCCTTGTATCATAATCAGATATGTTTTAAATATTTAGATTCCAACATAGCATGTATGTGGGGATATTCATCAGAAGGGATTTTGCGTAGCTGTTCCACATTCCCCACGATGATGAGTTTAGACTTTGCTCTTGAGAAAGCCACATTCATCTTGTTGGGATTATACAGAAAATCAGCCATTTCGGTCATATAATCCAGGTCACCTGAGACGAGGCTATAGATGATAACCTCCCTTTCCTGACCTTGCATCTTGTCGATGGTGTCGGCCTTAATATGCTCAAGCGCTTCTTCAGGTATTTCTTTATTCTTGCGGAGGTGACGACGCACATTCGCAGCCTGTGCCCTAAAGGGGGTAAGCACAGCCACTTCTTGTGGCGGCAATCCCATCTTTAACAAGCCTGAGATGGTTTCTGCAATGAATAATGCTTCTTTATCAGAATACTGTTCGCCATCATCATCCACATGATGCATAACAATGGGGGTGTGAAAATCATATAACGGATTTTCGCATACGATCATATCTCCACATCCCCTTTTCATAGGCTTGACTTTTCCGTCATAGAACAACTCCGATACAAAATCACATATCGGCTCACACATTCTAAAGCTGACGTCAAGCATGGTGTAATTGCCTTCTCCGATAAGCAATTGAAATGCCGATTGTTTCATTTCGGCCCTAACCTCATCTGACACAATAATGGGTGGCAACTGCTTGTGGTCTCCGGCTAATATGACTTTCTTTGCTTTGATCATCCCCATTAGTGCCAACGGTATCGTCATCTGCCCAGCCTCATCAATGATTAATGTATCACACTCCAGATCACGCGCTCGACTTGTATACAGACAATGAGGCGTCAACCCAATCAGCCACGGGTGTTCAATACTATTACAACTAGGGACGTTAAGATGCGATGCATTGTTGATTTTGAGCTCTGTATCGTATTTATTAATTGTAAGCTGTGGAGCATTATATCTCTTCCCCACTTTATACATAAAATCTGAATACTCGGGCAGAATCTTTAATGCTTGCTCTAATGCATTGTTGATGGCCATGTGGTTGGGGCCAATGACAACCACTTTATGATTGAAATAGAGTAACTCTTCTAATATGACTATCGAAAGGACAAATGACTTGCCTGTTCCCGGTGGGCCTTGTATCAAATAATAGTCTTTGGCAGACATGCTCTTGATGATGGCTTCCCTCTGACGAGGCAGTAGATTTAGCTCAAAGTTCTTGACGGTATCTTCAAGTTCTTCGGCATTCTTTTGTTCATCAACAAATGTCGGGCTTTCTCCCGTGTTGAGCAACAATGATTTCCAGAACTCGTTTTGCTCCCCAGGTAATGCGTAAATGAAATTATTATATACATTTGGCCGTAAATCGACAGAGTTCTTATCTAGTGCCAGCGGTTTATCATAATAGAGTTCAAGACTTGATGGCAGATTTGGTGGGAACACTTCAAGGATGATACCCTCCTCCCCATCAAACGCATTAATTGAGCATTCGATACCATAAATATCGTTCTCTTGATGCAAAATGACAACATCACCTTCCTTGAAGTCCGAGAGATTAACACCGACTTTCACCCTCAATAGAGTGAAGCCCTCTTCGGTGCTCCCACTGTAATTCTGATCAAGAAAGACATTCTTGATGGCTCTGCGTTTACGGATGCGCTTATCTATAGGAAGTTTCATTAATTCTTCCCAACTTTTCTTGGCAGCCTCAGCTTCAAGGTCAAAATATTCTGATATGTCTTTCTTAGTAATCATATTTTTAAAAACGGTAACCTGTTTAAAGCGATTAAGGACAGATAGGCTTAAAGCGATGGTACTTCTATTGCTTGGTAGTAATCAGTTGCTTAATTTCATCAAGCAACTCTTTGTATTGGTCACGTTCTTGCTCGAGCAGATGGTTAGCGAAAGAGAAATCATCCACTTTCTTTTCAAGTTCCAAGATGGTCTGGTCTTTCTTAAAAAGTTCGGTAATGAGTTTCTTTTCACTCAGTGTTTCTACTTGCTTTACCCTATTAAACAATTTCCAAATAAAGGGCACCTGAACTCTGTTATTAATATAGCATTCATAAAGCACCTCATTATTGAAAGTAAATTTCATTTTTAATGTCGGGCGATTTTCTGTAATAACATATAAACTGTGTCCGTCACCTAAAAAAGCTCCATTGGCGCAACCCATCTCATCAATATACTCTACATCATAATCTGGATTCCAGAATTGAGAATACTGATAAAAATGCTTGTGGACAAGGATGGCTTGCAGTGCATTCTTCAGAATATGAGGTGTAGTTGAATACAACACCTTATTACCCTTGGTGATTGCGAAGAACTCTGTACCATCATATTTCTTTGTCGTATGAGACAATGAATTCTTGTATTGCTCTATGCAATAGTTTGCAATCTCATATATATCTACGTTGCTCATATCTTTACAGTCTATAAGTTTCAAATAGATTTTGGCATAAACGAATTCTTGCATTTAACTTTTAATGAGTTTTCTAATCTCATTAATGGTTTCTTGCAACTGATCACGCTCTTTTTTCAGCAATTGATGGGCATATCCCAAATCACTGATTTCTTTATTTAATTGAAGCATTTTTTCATCGTTCTCATATAGCTCCACTACAAGTTTCATTTCTTCTAATGAAGAGAGGTTCTGAAGTGAACTATATAATTTCAACACTTTTGATGCAACTTTTTCCCACGAATCTGAGCCATAACGGTATAATTCGTTACCAGAAAAAGATAACAATAATTCATAAGCGACACTAAACCCGTGCTCATATTTTAATGAAAAGTCATTTCCTAAAGAAACATCTTCGTGAATCTCCCCATCATTATAACCGCCATGCACACAGCCATCTTTATCTATAAATTGTAGAAAAAAATCTAGATTCCATGAGTAATTATAAGACTTTTTTCGATAGCCATGCCCTTGAATGATTAAGCATTGATCAACATCAGGCTTATTCAACACATGAGGAGTTTTGGAACACAATACAGTGTTATCCTTGAATATCGCACAATACAGAGGTTCAAAACACGCCTCTACATCATCCGCTAAACGATTTAGTACAGCTTCCTTAAACTCTTTGTGGCAGAATGCAGCCAGTTTATATATGTTTGAATCATTCGTATTCATATCATTGACTTTTTTGTTGTTTGACTTTACTTTTTATTTGAGTTTGGCGAGGATGTCGCCGAATTTTGCGTAGTTGACGAGGACGCCGTCGTCGAGGTCGAAGGCGATCTTGCGGTCGGCGATGGGGTGCAGACGGTCTCGGTTCTCAAGACTCTTAAAATAATGATATGTCCTATCTCGTGTCATAATCAGCTATTGCTATAATAGATTTATAATCATCTTTCTTTTTTCATGACTTAAATATCTATTGTCATCAAGATATTTTTTTAATATGGTTTTGTAGTCACTTATTTTCACAAGTTTAAGAATCGTGTCGTAATCCGTTTGTAACAACCACTCGGGATCAACATTCTTCTTATCACGATAAGAAACTGGTGACAAATAAAAGTTCAAACACTCATTCTCTTTGGCATACTTATCAATAATCTGAATTAGATTTTCATTACTTTCGTTATTTCTAATAGCGGCGAGCCTCCAACAACAGAATGCATTTTGAACAGGGAATGCCACTTGAATACGTTCAATCATTTCTTTGAACTTATCAACAGAATCCACTTGAAGTTTATTTATTGCAATAAAATCAAAATACGAAGTGGCATGAGAGAAGTCTGTTGGCAATATTTTGCAAATCTCTTTTGAACAGATTTCTCAAGAACATTGTATAAGAAATACAAATCTTCAGAATTGTGTTTCTTCTCAATGGAACTCATATCAAAATCTTTCAGTTTTTTGCCCGCCTTTGATAAATAATGAGCTATGTACGAGAAACTTCTACTAAAGTGGCCATTGTTATCTAAATTAGCAACTAATTGATTAGCAATTTGTAGCACTGTTTCTGAAGATGGTTCATATCTACTTAATACTGAATTTAAACAAAAGTCGTTTACTCGCAAATTCAAAAATCCCCAATACTTTAATACCACTTTAAATAAAACCTCAACATCAACGCCATCATTTTCAATACGGGATACGACGAAAAGAAGATTTTGAATATATGTTGCAAACTTATCGTGATCAATATATGGATTTGCCCTTGCCTGATCAAGGTTGTTCAAATAAGTATTTACATATGCGATGGCATCATCTGATAATCGAATTTTATCAATTTCATACTGTTTAAAGATCTCTGTTAATTGTTTGTTATTCACACAAAATACAAATGCAAATACGCACAAAGAAAAAAGCTCATGAATTTTAGTGGTCTCCAAGTCAACACCATGGAACTTTGTGGCTGGTGTAGCATAGCTATTCAATATGCCACTCACAGTGTTAATACACAAAGATTTGTATTGTTGGTTATTATCGCAAATAATAAAGTTTTGATTACAAAAGCGAAATTCTCTTTCAAAATTTGACAACAGGTTTAAGATATGACTATTAATAGAGACACCGCCTCTTTCTCCAGACTTTCGTTGCTGATGAAGTTGTTCTTTCAGTCCTCCTGTTTCTAGAGCTCGATTCCCAATAACACGAAATGAGAGTAGGTCTTGAAAGATTTTACGGAGTTCTTCCTCAATGGGTAGTCTACGCAAAACATCGTCAAGGTCTATCTTACAAAGTTTCAAAAATATGGACTCACCGTCAATATCTTCTCTTAAAACCAATTGCCATCGCACTCCATTTCTTATTGACCAAATATTATAGAGGCAAATAAAATATAAAATATACTTTTTGCTCTTCCATGCATTAGTTAATATTTTATTATATATCAGATAAGCGCCATAGTAATCACCTAGCTTATAAAGAGTGAATGGATACTCTAAATCATCTGAATCACATGAGAACTCTCTTGTACTGAGAACCCTTAGGCGCTCATTTAATCTTATGAAGTCCATCTGATAAATGAAAGATGGAGCAGATGGCGAGTCAAAGTACTTTTCATGATTATTTAAAAAGTATGAGTCAAGTATTTTTACATCATCTATTTTATTTAGATGATTGTAATATGCAAGCCGCTTTAATTCCTTACGGTCAATTTCAGGGTGATCTAAAATGAATTTCCGTTTGCCTGCGATTGTGCTTAATTGTTTGAAAAGTGATTGGAAATAAGGTGAATATAACTGAAGACCCTGAGAATGGGGATTCCATATTTTTAGTTCTTCTTTTGGAATAAAATAACGTAGCCCATCACCAAGATCCTTTATCTCATCTTTGTATGACTTTAATTTAGCATAAAGCATACTAACTAAATCAAAATCAGCATTTTCTTTAACTAGTCGTATACAATATAAAATGTTATGTAAATAGATTCCTTTAGATGTCTTTAACGATGTTAAATGTACATCTGCCGATGATGAAGTAATTACTCCTATATCATCACTATCTAAGTAAACAATATTTATACCCTTGTTCTCATAATACTTCATTGTCAAGAAATCTGGTTTCTCGTCTGTTATGAGATATGCTTTTTGCATACTATCTTTCAGGACAGAATGGACATCATTCAGTATGATTTTCAAATTGAGGTCAGCAAATGAGAAACCAACGAATACAACTAATTTGCTAGCAAATAGCGAAATAACAAACGAGCGTATCAGAGGAAATGTTTTGGAGTAATTATGGTAATCGGATTCTGTCAAAACAATATTGTTAGTATCAAAATCTCCATGCATCTTAATGACCGAATTAGCATATAACATGTTTGGCAAATCTCGGTCTTCTCTGATTACTGCATATTGCTTAAACTCATTCTGAATCTCCTGCTCTAAAAGATTATCATAATTTGTGGTAATGATGTGACAAGGGTTTAAAGCCAAAATGTCTTTGTGAATATCATTAGGTATAACTTTGTTATACTTGAGAACGCTCTTTACCCTATCCATAAACTCCTTTTCACCACGGGCATCCTTATATAACTGAGCTATTTTCAAATAATCAGCTTCATTAGATAAATTGCATTCATTTTTCATCTCATTTATGAGAGTTGACCATAATGGGACCCCTGAATTCGCAGACACCCCGGCCCCAACAAAAACGACTAATCGTCCTTGTTTACTTGCTTCTTGAATATGAAGAAGATTTGAATACTGTAACTGATCCATGATTTGATGTATAGTTGCTTAGATTTATACTAGTTTATTTGAGTTTGGCGAGGATGTCGCCGAATTTGGCGTGGTTGACCACGACGCCGTCGTCGAGGTCGAAGGCGATCTGGCGGTCGGCGACGGGGTGCAGGCGGTCGTGGTACTCGAGGCACTCGGCTAGCTGTTTCTGCAACGTGTCGAGGGTGCGGCGCTCGGTGGAGTTGAGCTCGGCGGCACGCTCCTCCATGTCGGCGATGCGTTTGCGCAGGTCGTCCATGTGCGGCAGCAGGTACTTCTGGCGCACACGCTCGACGGTGTAGGCATCCATGCGGTGCATGTAGGCCAGGCACTGGAAGGCGCCTTTCTTGCTAGAGAACAGCCAGTAGATGGGACGGTTCTGGTACATCTTCTTGTGGTCTTTCCAGAAGTCCTTGATGAAGTACTGCTCCAGCGACTTGCCCAATGCGGCCTCCATGTAGTTGAGGTTGGCCACCTGGCTCTCGGCGCCGAATACCTGGCGAACGAAGTCGGCAATGCGGTGGGCGGCGTTGTCGCTGAACATGCTGTCGCGAGGCATTAGCGGAATGATGCCGTCGTCATCGATTTCAAATCGCTCACCGTTGTAGTCGTAGGGGGCTAACTCCTCGGGTGTGGCATCGGTGTGGGCGATGTGAAGGCCGGGCTTGTCAAGGCGGTAGCGTCCCATCCAGCAACCCACAGCATAACTGATCAACTGCTTGATGAGCACATCGTCATGCCAAACTATTTCACCCTCTTCAATGCTAATTTCTCCCTGCTGGAGGATGGTTACCTCGTCCAGCGGCACGTCGGGCGTTAACTCGTCCTGCAAGCCATAGATGCCGATGAACTGGCGGTTGAGTTCCTCCTCGTTAGCGTGGAGGCGTTCAAAACATTCTTCCCAATGATTCTTATAGTACTCTAAAAGAACATCAATAAGGTGCAATGCTTTTTGATCACCGCTCAATTCGGTTTCCTCCCTAAATGTTCTCAACAACTCGTTCTCCTTAAAATCCCAAGACGTTTCATGAGCATCCCAATCTTCTCTACTTATATTGACACAATTAAATGCAATTCTATCAATAATACAATGACTTGGCTCATCTAGAATTAATGGTAACTTTACGATATATCCAGGGGGGGAGCTAAGAGTTGGATTCAGAATAGAAAGCAAACTTCCCATGATTTTTGTATTTAGAAGACCTAATAAATAGAAGTAATATTTGTCTTCAACAAAAATCATTGGAGTCATTGTGCCACAAATAGAGTTTTCAATAAACCTATATGCTTTTTTATCGGTTGATCCTGTATATGACCAGCCAATTCCTCTTAAAAAATAGAACTCTTCATCTCCTCGTCTAATAGATTTGTTATCAAATTTGGGATCCCATAAGTCTCTTAGCTTTATAACATACTCGTTATTGCCATAGAACCTACGATTTGAGCCACCCTTTTGAAAGAAATGATACTTAGAGTAATTCTTATTATCTGCTTTTGTTGGGCGTAAGTCTTCTTTAGAAATTTCCGGCCATAACCTCAAATAATAATTATCGTCACCTGTTACAACGCCTGCTTTTGAGCAAACCACAGTCTCAATTTTATCGTTTTGGAATAAGGATAGCCACTTTTCGTTAAGCCAATACGCAATTGGATACCCTGGTATTCTTTGAAAATCTTTTTGATTCGATATGTAATAATTATTCTTATTTTGGAGGAAAAGACTCTCTTTCTCCTGGCAGTTTGAACCAGATACTAGTTTATAGAAACGACTCAATTGATTTGTAGAAGCATTGCTCAGGACAAATGCTACATTTTGAACAACTTCTCCACTAATCTCATCAAAAGTATTTGCGCCTAAATGAAGTAAATTGTCAATGTGATAATTAGAAACCAGATAGTTTCTTAAATTCTCAAATGCAGCAAGAAACATCCAACTTTGCATATTAATCATTGCAATTTTACCATATGGGGATACTCTTTTGATTGCAACATACATGAAAACAGCAAATAAATCCCATTTTGCATCGCAAAAATGTGTCTGAACATATGAACTTAGGCATTTATTCATTCCACCGCGCCCCATATATGGCGGATTCATCACCAGCGCTGAGTATTCCTCAGTCAATGCAAGGATGAGTTCAAACCCTTTGAACAATTCAGAGAAAGTCTCAACGTATTTTTGTTGCCGTTTCTGTTCACTAATGCAAGTTTTGATGAAATCCCTCGTTTCGGGAGAAACATCAAACTTCATGATGCTGCCTAATGAATCGGCGTGCTCCATGAGGGCGAAACACTCGTCAACTTCGTTATTAGTCCTTTCTCCAGGCCAATCAACCCCAAGAGCACACATCATATGCCCGCTTAAGTCACGCCAGGTGTAACGATTGACACTTGGCATGTCCAGCACATGGGGCATGGCGTGGGCATCGGTTAACGTAACATCCCGTTGGCAAGCCTTCAGCAGCAATGCGAAGGTAGCGAGCTGCTTGGCACGGGTGTCGATGTCGATGCCCGTAAGGTTGTTTGCAAAGATGCTCTCGATGGCGTCACGGCGGCTGTAGCCCTCGTTGACATAGAGGTCGAGCAGCAGGTCAAAACACTCGTTGAGGATGTGACCGGAGCCGCATGCAAGGTCAGCGACTTTCATATCCTTGAGGTCAGTGACCACAAGTTTCTCGCCCTGGTTGTCATTATCCACCAGGTAACGCCACTGGGCTTTCAGCTCGTCCTCATAGGGGTTGTTGTCGAGATAGATGCGTCCCACGGTGTTCTGCACCATGTACTTCACGATCCAGTTGGGCGTGAAGATCTGGGTGGCGGCAGGTATCTCGTCAGGGTCATACTTGCCCTTCTTGGCAAAGACCTCGTCCTTGCGCTCACTGATGTAGAACTGATACAACCAGCCGATGAGTTCAGGCGTTTTATAGTCTTCCCCGCTGATGAAATCGGTATGGTTGAGCATGTCTATGAAACCGTTCTCCTCAAGGATGTCCCTAGGCAGCAGCAACTCGGTGTAGTCGGCGATGCCGCCGAAACAGCGGTTGATAACAGGCGTGTTGTGGCAGAATGCCGTGATCAGCATCGCAAACTGCTCGGCTGTCCGACGGGGGTCGTTGAGCAGCCTCATCAGCCGCTCACGGTCGTCATCGGGCATGGCCGGAATCGCACCGCGCATGGCATCGGTGAGCAGGATGGGCAGGCGGACGCTGTCGCTGCGGTAGTCAAGCACAGGGTCGATGAGGCGGTTCATCTGCATGATGCGGATGGCCATCAGGCGGTTGAACCAGGTGTATGCCGCTTCCTCCTGCACCTCGCGAAGCCCTTTGGCCTCGATGCGCTGGCGCAGGGCAAGCCACTTGTAGTAAAAGTCCTCGGACTGCGTCTCACCCATAAACACGGCACCGCCTTGGATGGAGACGGGCTCCTCAACGACGCCGCCCCGCTGGTCAAAGCCCAACGCCAGGACGCGGTTCATCACGCCCCGCTTCAATATATTGCGAGCCTCAACGGCAAACGATTTCAGCTTGGTTGTATTCATAGTAATTTACAGAGTTGGCTATCAAAAAATTTTTGTTAATCGTCAATCAGTTTATTCTCCATCTGAGAAATCTTCAGATACAAATCATCGGCTACCTTCTTGTCTGGAAGTTGTGCACCCTTTTCCAAATCAGCTGTTAAGGGCACATATTTGACTATCAGGTGAATATAGTCTTTGCGTTCATTCCATCGCAATAGGGAGAACTGGCGGTCAAATTCCAGTCCTTTCCCTTTTTGGCACCCCTCCAAGTACATCACAATAGCATGAGTGAGCCATGCATAGCGCATACTGTCAAAGACGGAAGTGCTTTCGGCTTTGGACATATCGATTTTCCTGGACAGGCAATCGTCCAGAAGTTTATAATTTTCCAAACAGTAAAGAGCCTCGACCATCGCCGTGAAGATGAGAATCTGCTCATCGACCGAATATCCGCCATGATGCAGAACTGTGGCCAGCACACGCCATGCATGCAGGTCACAAGCAAATTCCTCGGTCTTTCTGTCATCAGAAACCGTTGCCTCGTTTAAGTCCAGGACGTGGCCGATGAAATCCCTGCCCATCTGATTCATTGAGAGCAGCTTCATCCACCATGGTATATTGTCGCTGGGTTTCGCCGCGCTCATGTGATGCTGGACCTCGGAGTTGATTTCCCGAACCCAGTCAAAATACTCCTTCTTGAGGTCGTCCCTCTGATAGAAGGCACAATGACTGTACTCGTGCAGAACGACGAAGAGGAGTTGAAACAGCCGGATTTCGTCTTGGCTGACGTGGATGCCATTACTGGTATTGCGGAATATGTCCCGGATGGAGGAGAGCATGCTCACGATGCCGCCCCCACCCATTACTTGAGCTGCCGTGGCCTCGGTCTGCTCCATCCAATGTTTAGCGTCATCATACAAGTGATAGGACATGAACTTGTGGGTCAGGAAATACTTGACCAGCAAGTCGGCATTCCCCATGTGATATAACTGAAACATCAGCAACAGACGATAGTTGCATCTGATTGTCATCGTCGCTTTGTTAGCCATGGGCAGCAGACGACTGTCCTCCACTATCCCGAGCCGGACAGTGAGGCCATATCTCTGGTTCAGGTTGCTGATGATTTGTTCAACGATGTTTGGGGACTGTTCCATATCACTCTGATTGATTGGTGCCATCCTGATTGATGTCCTGATGGGACTCCAGGTATTCAAGAACTTTTTTTATCGTGATTTCATCAACTTCGATGTCTTTTGTCCTGAAAGAAATGCGCCTGTTACCCCACATGGAATAGGCCTGCAGGAGAAACATGGCGATGTTAGCTACCGCACCTATAACGCTGCAACACAGCGCACCGTCGAAATTGGATTCCCGATCATAGTCCATTTCGAGTTGGCACTTGCGGGTCAATTGTTCTAGATCCTTTTCAATGCCCTCGGCATCTAAAATAATTTCAATCTGTTCCATAAAAATCGGCTATTTAGTTTCTGTATATTCTATTGTCAACCTCAACGGCAAACGATTCCAGCCTGGCTGAAATCGTGGTTATTTAATTAAATGACAGTCAGCAACTGAGTCATCATGTTCTGTAATTCAGCCTTGACTCTAGCATCGTCATCATAAGTGATAGCCTTACTCAAGAGAGTCCATTGCTCAGTAGAGCCACTAGCTTTTGAGAAGCCCAAAGGCTGTAGAACTCCGATCAGTTTAGCGGGAATAGGCATGAGTTGGTCGTTGATATTCTCAAACTGGAATTCATAATTCTTGAACTCCCAGTTTTCGGCAACTGTCATGACCCTGATAGCATACTCCTGCTCATCGAAAGTGAATCTGCACATGATGTGCGGATAGCACTCTTGATTAAAATTAGCGTACTTGTATGAGAGTACAAATTTATTATTAACGGGCAACGAATTAATTCCCTTTTCCCAAATGGTATATGTGAATAGCTCTGCGTCATCTTTACCATAGTTCTTATTGGGCAGAAGCATGCATCTATTATCCCAGAAATAGGTGAAACCGTTCTTGCATAATTTCATGTTGCTTGTATAACGGACAAATGCATCCACCCAAGACAAACGGCAATTAGCATCTTTGATGATACTCTCCAATGAGCCTTTCACATCGTTCTCATCAAGATGACGGAATAACTCGTAAATTGGCACGTGCCTGAAAGCATCATTTGTGTTGATATGGAGCATTTTTCTCCAACTGAAGTCTCGTCGCACATTGTCGCCTCCTTGAGTAGAGCACAAGAGGTTCGCTCGTCCGGCAATAGGGAAGATACTCTCAGCGTTATGCTTTCCAAGGAAATATCTCCAATTGAACGCCATTGCAGCCCTCTCCAATAGGGCATCAGTCGCCAATACACGCTTTTCATAACCATCCTTAAATAGTTCTGATGCAATTTTTCCATTCCTAACGAAATTGTCATAATAGGTTTTTTCTTCAGCAGCATCCCAACCATCAAAGCCATTATAGAGCATAAAGTGATCAACGATGCCTGAGAATTCGAGGATGAAACCGATTTGACCATTAAAATAGGGGTGAGGCTCCAGGTCAAGAATAAAGTCGGTCCAATTAACGCCATTGACTAGCGGACGGCACATGAGATGAGCCTTGATGACTTCCTCCTTCGCCTGTGCCAAGAAATGGGCCATTTTGAAGGCATTGTCTTTGCCAGCCAAATGCTTTAATACACTTTGGCAGCCGACTTGTTTCATCTCATTCAAAAGGTCTGTCACCGATTTGATGGCATGAGCGAAATCATCCTGACCATCAGTTCGAGTGTTGGTCAGATCCGAAATGTTATAAACAAACCTCATCCATTCGTCCAATAACAACGGGTTCGATTTCCCAAAGTAAATAATATACTTCAAATAGGCATGGAAACGAATCAAATCAGCATAATTAGCCTCGACTAAGCCATGATTAATGATTGACTCAAAGACTTCTTTCTCATTAAAATACTTTGAGTTGGGGTTAATTATCGCAATCTTATTGTTTCCATTTGACAAAATATCCAATGCCGAGATTAGATACTCCACTGAGCCAGGTGACAGAATCTTGTTCTTTTCATATTGGGCGAAAGAGATATATGCATTTTTTTCGTTCTGCAGTACTCCTCCAATAATGGCTTTTGAGTCGTTCCCCTCGACTGCATATTGGAACGTCAAAATCACACGGATGAAATTAGCCATCTTTTTGTCAAGAATGCCTGTTAAAACCTTTTCAAGTTTGTCGGGATCTGCATTCTTTGGGTCATTTAATTCGTCAATGCAATAGCGCCAAAACAGATGGGTCCACTTGGTGTCGATGTTGTGAGAGAAATACTTCTTTACACTATCAATTGTTGAATTCCCCTGGGTGTAGTTGGATTGTACCTGTTTATCAATTTCGTTCAGTATGCTAACATCCAGATTTTTATATTCCTCCTTTCTCTTTTTCGGATCATGAACCATGATGTCGCCGATATATTGCTCAAACTTTGCTTTAAAGTTCTCGAACGGTGTCAACGGCTTGCCTCGTGAATTCATCTGAATGTAAAGGTCATCGCTCAACTTGTACTCATCTAGGTCCATATAGACAAACGCAATAGCAGGTTTGGTCATATCAAGCAGACGGCCAAGAAACTTAACGTGATCTGCATCCTTGAATTTCTCATGAATGGCATCCAGCATCGTGAGCATGGATTGTATAGTGGGGTCAAAGTCCCACTTAGAGGCAAACCAATTGTAATTTCTTATGGTCGCAGCAACGCTTGGAACTTTTTTCTTTTTACCATCTTCTTGCTCTACCTCTTTATTTTCAAGATGGTCAAAATCCAAGTTGACATCAACCAGTTTGTCACAGAAGTCAGTAGAGGTTTGCCTTGTCCGGTAAGAGAACATGCTCTTGCTTACCTCTAAAGATGTCTGATCTTTTAAGACAACCTTTAATTTTAAAGCATTACTTTCGTTATCATTTTTGTGCAATACACGCTGCATAAGATACCAGTGGAGGAGGAACAGTGTCGTGAGGCGCTGTTGTCCATCAAGGGGAATGAAGGATTTTTTAGGTTCCGATTCTTCGAGAGTACCGTAAACAAAATCCAGGTCATGTGTATCGCCATCGCTGAGATAATCATAAAGCGAGTCCAAGAACTCTGTCCTTATTTCCTCAGTCTTAGCATCGTCACGACCTTGTGCGTAATCCCTCTGAATAATGGGAACCACGACCTTATATTCTTCCAACAATCTATAAAAAGAGTATCGATTGTCTATTGTATTAGTTTGCGTCTGTGCCATTGTTTTAGTCTTCATTAGTTAAATAATTTGATAAAGTACTTTTAATCGCTGTCAGATAGTCGGCTGCGTCATCTTGCGTCCAGTACATCATGTTGTCAATCTTCGTGCTATAATATTTCATAAACACGTTCTTGGTCGCAATAGGCACGAACACTCCTGTCATGTCGTTCTCTTTGATGACACTTAACTTGACAGAGAAGAATGCATCACCATAACTGCGGTTGATAGATGCGTTCAACAATGCCATATTGGATAATTTGTCTTTCTCGTCATCAGGGATATTGTTATCCTTGAAATGCCCGAGAACTGAATGATATAGCGTATTGAATTCAGTGTTGAATTGCCTCTTATCTGTTTCTGATGTCTTTCTTGACAATTCTTTGACCTTCTTGAGTTTTTCTAAAATTGCCAAGCATTCATTCTCTTTATGACTTAATGTCGTTTTGCTTTTTAAGCCTGATATCTCTTGGGTCAATGTCTTTATCAGTTCTTCGTCTTTACCTTTTACTCCCACGAAATAGAAAATCATATCGTTAAGCCACGTCTTTCGCTTCGCGACTTCAGTGGGGAATTCTTGATTATGTTGCGATGCAATATGTTCCTTGTCCCAGGATTCAGTCTTGTACTTATCAAATGAGAACCTGATGTCTGAGCGGTCCGACTCCAACACGGTCAAAATGTTGAACAGCAATAGCACATTCTTGGTTTTCTTGTTCTTGTACAATATCGTATCAAGGTCAACATCTTTTAAATAATCTTTGATTAATGTTTTCACATAAGCCACAAACTCGGTTTTTGTGCATTTCTTGGATTCATTCAGTAGTTCCTGAATGCTTGTCCCGATTTCAATGAGGTAGCCAATCAAGTGGAAAAGTTCATGACTGGCATACCATGATTCGATAATGCCGAAGAACTCCTTGACATCATTCCAGACCTTCTCAACCGCCTTTGCCTTATCTGAAACCTCTTCAAAATCGGAGTTAAACGCTTCGAATGTATAGTAGAAATCCTTGTCATCATCAATATTAGTGGTGTATTTGGATTTCATTAAGTCGAAGATGTATTCAATTCGAGTCTCGTATTGGATGGGATTACGGCTATTGTAGATAAAATACCAGAATGCTTTGTCTTGCAACTTCTGTTCAATCTGATTCCACTCTTCAGCAATGTGGAACTGTGTCAACATTCCGTCCTTGGGGTTACTGTCTACAAAATTTCCACTGCTCAATAGCAGGGCCTTAATCAGTTCTGCGTTGGTCAAGGGAATCTTACCGATATTCAAACGAGTAAAAATATCTATCGGTGTTGCTTTCTCCTGATCGCCAATTTCATACCAAATGACCCTAACGTTGGATGCAATATCTTTTCCGTTTTGAATATTCTCATCAAATAAAAGATCAATCATCTTATTTTGCTTCTTATTGTCGCTTAACCATTTTTTTATTGCATCAAAAACCATTTTTATGTGAAAAAAGTCAATAAAAGCTATTGCATCTTCTGTTTTTTTATTCTCTATATTTTCAAGGAAGTCCTTGGAATCTGGCCTTGATTGATAGGTTATATGATAACTCTCAACGTCATAGTTCTTTTGAATGTCTTCCCATGACAAACATTTAAAGAGAAGAAACAGCGTTGTTAATCTTTGTTGACCATCAATTACCTCGTAAATTGGTTTATCCGGATCCGAACTTACATTTTTAACAACTATTGGTTGTAAGCAATAGAACTCTCCAGTGGCCACTTGGTGACTGCTGCATCTATCAATAAACTTTAGGAAGTCGTCTAACAACTTTTCTACTTGAGTTTGTGTCCATCGATAACCGCGTTGATAATCAGGAATAACAAAGTTCAATCCTGATAACGAACTGATGTTTCTAAGTTCAATTTTATTGTTCATAATATGGTTTAATTTATTTGATTAAGATTTCTTCGTTGTTGTTGATGTGCTGCATGAGCTCGACCTTGAGAGAGGCAAGGTAGGTGTCTACGTCCTTCTCGGTCTTGAGCGGTGTAGCTGTCGCGGTCTTGAGCTTGATTTGTTTTAATTTCGTTGGTTTAGGCTCGCGTTCGGCCACGATCTTGTTGATGCGCTCAACCATCTCTTCACGGAAGTCAGAGACATCAGCCATGTCACGGAGTTTATAGAGGCTGGTCTCGTTTTTCACGATCAGCATCCTGCTTTCGATGTCGGGCAGGAACGTAGGCTCCACATTCTTTTCGGCAGCGATATTACGGATAAACTGATAGACTTTGTCGTAGGCGGTATGCACGTTCTGCACCAGCTCGGCTTTCCTAGACTCGATGCGGGAGCGCACAGCCCTCTGCAGACGGATGTAGTCGGGGAAGTGCGTATAGACGTTCTCATCGTCGGCCATGGCCTTCAAGTCGTCAACATCGGCCTTGGCCTCTTCACCTAGCAACTCGAAGTTACTTGTGTTGGACTGGGTGAAGGAGAGGATGTCACGGTACTTGTTCAGCTGCTCACGATAGAACTCAACCACCTGCTTGCAGCGGTCAAGCAACGCGGCCGCTTCGTCACGCTGGGCAATCACGGACTCGAAGAAAGATGACGGCTCACGGATGTCGCGCCACTGGCCGAACATCTCAAGCACCTTGTCGATGTCGGCGACGAAGGGATAGCGGGAGATTTCCTTTCGCATCGCCTCATAACTCTTGAGCACTTTCTTCATCTCGCTCTCATCGTCGTCATGGCACAGACGGAAGAGTTCGCGAGCATCATTGGTGGGCGACTGTGTGCGGTTGAATACGGCCTTCCAGGCCTCGTTGAACGCCTTGACAGTCTCTGGAGATATGGCTTGGGCCTTCTCGAGCGTGAAGCGCCCCTTCTCGCGGACAATCTTGTCGGCCACCTCACTGATCTTCACATTGGGGTTATTGTTGTAGGCATAGGCGAAGATGTCCCGACGGTATAGCTCGTTAATGACATCAATCGTAGCTATCTCATTCCAGCCATAGGGTGCCTTGGCAAACGTGGATGTGATGTCGCCCACGGTCACATCGTGGCCTTGACGCAAGATGTGGTTCATCACCATCTCCTCGGCATCGGTCATGGGCTTGAGGGCATATTCGTTGGAATCCAGGCGACGCAGGATGCGGGTACGCAGCTCCTGCTGTGACTGGGCGTAATGGTGACCGTCGACCAGGTGGGCCATGTTATAGACCGACTTGATATGGGCACCGATGGCAGCCTTGTAGCGGGCCTTGCCCTTGACGTCGCCGATATCAGCCTTGCTGAGCAGGCGGTTACCGGAAATCACTTGACAGCTGTCAAGCATCTCGTTGAATGCAGGGACGATATCCTTGTCATAGATGACTTTCTCGCGCTGAGCAAAGGTCTCGACCATCTGGCGCTGCTCGGGTGTCAAGTTCTGGTCTTTAGTGAACTTATCCACCTGGCAGAAGTGATAGAACTGGCTTTTGAGCCTCTTTTCCTCGGCATAGAGCGGAGTGAGGAAGAACACCAGCTTGTTGGCAGGATTGTTGAACGAGTAGCGGTTGGGGTCGGTCTCTGGAGAGGCGACCACGAATTCCACCTCGATGTCTGTTGTGCCGCTGGCGCCGAACATGCGCTTACCTGAGGTGGAGACGCCGACGTTCACCGATCCCGAACCGATGGACTCCTTGTTGACGGGCGAGAAGTAGGATGAGAAGATTTTAGCCATCTGCTCCGCCTCGCTGTTGCTGTCCACCTGGGTGGTCTGGATGCGGCGAGAAAGCTCTGCTTCTTCCTGGGTGTAGAACTCATAAAAGACAGCACCCTTGTCGGGCTTATTCTCACGGATGATGCTGTTCTCGATCAGATGGTCGATGACGCGTTGCACATCATCCTTCATTGTGGTCTTGGGCGTATCAACGTCGCGCATGAGCAGCGTGACAATGTTTTCGACAGTCGCTGGGAACTGGCGCTTGTTCTCTGGGCTCATGTTGCAAATCATGAACAGGACATCGACCACTCTCATGGCGAAGTCCGGGTCACGGGTGAATTTGGCAGCCTGGTCCTCCGCGTTGCGCAAGGCCTGCACACCTGCTGGCTGCAGCGATGCACGGAACATATCGTTGAAGAACTGGTCAAACGAGATGAATGTTCCCACCTCGGAGTCTTTGTTCCTCTTGGCGATATTATGGGTGATACGGATTACTGAACGCTCGTTGCCCTTTACCTCCTTGTTGACATAGGACAATTCAACAAACTGTGTAAACACCTTGTTGATCAGCTGCAGCTGGTAGGGCACGAAGGGATAGTAGTCGATGAAAGAGTCCTTGTCACGATAGCCTTCATAGGCTGCCGGCAACTGGAACTGCGTGTCGATAGCACTGGCGTTGCGGGTGTAGAAACGGGTCAGCTCGGTCTGGGCTTCGGGCTTCTTGGCGAGAATACGCTTCTGGGCGATGTACTCGCTGCTGGTGCCCGAGAGCGAAGCCTGTACCTCGAAGCGTCCGAGAATCTTGCCGAAATCGTTGCTGGATTCATTAATCTGGCAGTTGTCGAGGATTTCGCGCAAATCCTGCTGAGCCGTACATGCTACCCACACCTGGTCATTGCAACGGTCGTGAATCTCTTTAACGACAGACTGCAGCTGGAGTAGCAGGCGTCCGTCGCTGTTGATGAACTGGCTTACTTCATCGATGAAGAACACCAGACGATAGTCGGGGTCGTTTTTCGCTTTGATATATTGCGCCAATTCATCGGCAAAGTTGTTAACGCTCAAATCGACCGTGCGGTTGATGATGGCTTGACGGGCGGCATCCACCGAGAAGGTCGGGACAATCTCCTTGGCAAGGTCGAGCGGAATGTCCAGCTCGGTTGTGGCAAGGTCGCTGGCGTCAATGTTCCAGTCGAAGCCATACTCGTCACTAAGGCGCTGCTTGAACTCCTCAAACTTGCCTTGCTTGTCAAGGAACTTCTCAAGGTATTGAGCGAGAGCAATGTTGAACTTGTTGTAGCCACGCATGGCGTTGAATTCGCTCCACAGCACCTCGGTGAAAATGCGGCTCTTTTCTGAACCGGCGTTGTAGGACGAGCCGATATTGAACATGATGGTTTCAATATTGGCCCGCTTGGTATACCAGTCGGTAAGAGCGCGTATGTCAGATGGCATCCAGTTGACATCGTCCTTGAGCGCATCGTATTGGGCCGTCGCCGTCTCAAAGCCGAATAAGGCCTTCTCCCTAAACTCAGGAGACATACAGTAGTCAAGATATTTGAGGAAGTGAGACTTACCAGAGCCGTAGTAACCGCTAATCCAAATACCGTTGTGGCTGGTGGTGTTCGTCCTGATATTCCTCAGAACCTCAAAGAGATTTTTCAGAATCTCCTTGGTGAACACATACTCCTCAATCTCCACCTTGACGGTCTCAGCATCAAGGTCTGTGGCTGAAACGGCAGGGTTGACTTTGCGGTCGATGTCGTTGATGTACAGTTCTTGTAATTTCATAGCGCTATTTTGTTTTATTCATTGACTAAAAGGATGGAACGATAAGAATGCTGGTCATGCAACGCATCGAACAGCACGAAGGAGTTGTCCTCGTAATGTCCCGGGTAGAACAGGATTATTTTGTTCTTGCCGGGGTCATTGTATTCCTCGTAAGCGGTAAGGAACTCGTTGGTGCGCAGGTAGGGATACATTTTGCCCACACCATAGATGAACACATAGGGGTGTTCAAGGCCGGAATTCTCTTGAGAGAGTTTCTCGATTTTGTCACGAACGTACTCTAGAAACTCACGACGGTGGGCGTTGTTGTAGAGCATCGTTGTGATACTGGCCGCCTGGGCCTCATCCTGGTCTTTCTCCAGAATGTACTTGAGCCTTGAGGGATATTTCTTGCCGAACGGCTGGCTGTCGAGAAACTCGCAGAAGGTGTCGAAAAGGTCGAGCATGATGACATCAACAAACGAGGTGGGACGCGCCAAGTTAGTCTTGAAGTCTTTGATCTGGCGGCGCATCTCGTATTCTTTCTCGGCATCGTACATGTATATGTAGTAGTTGTAGAACAAACTGTTATCGACCGTCTTGAACTCGAGGGTTTTGAGTTTATCGTAAAGCTCTGATATTGTCATTGAAGTCATAACAGGTGTTTTTTGATATTATCAATTTCGTATTGCTGAAGCAAACAGGCCTCAAGGAACCACTGCTCACCATTTTGAAGATAGTAGGCATAGCCGTTGTCATTGAGAAGTAGCGGCGAGAGCGTGTTGGTCTTCGAGTCCAACAACCCGGCATGACGCAGAATGGTCATGTAGGAACTGATGCAATGCTTGCGTGTATCATCGCTCCAGCTATTGACAAACTCGTCACGGCTGGCTATCTCAAAGAATTCCATTTCGAGATCTGAAATCGTGAGCTCGTGGGAAATCGAGAAGTAAGCCTGCTTGGTGACGTTGAAATGAAAGTCGAAGGCGAGACGATACGTTTTGAGGATGGCATAGAGCAAAGCAGCCCGCTGCGCTTTCTCGTCTAAGGTCTGGTACCAAAGCCAAAATGGGCGGGGAACGGCATTGTAGCGACGTCGGAATTCAGCGACAAATCGTTTCCTTGAAGTTAGGGAGTTCACCAAAAGCAATTTGTTCTCCTCAATCTCTTGTTTAATCAGGGCATCCGCCTCATTTGACATGAACAGGGGCAAACATCTGTTCATCTCATAGAACATGAATGTACAGCCCGTTAAAGAGGCACTATAGGGACTGTTGTTTCTTTTAATTGCCATTTTGATTGTTCTTATAGGCTATATTAAACAAACCCCAATGCAGTCCCTGCAGGCCGACCAAAGCCTATATAACCGCAAAGGAGTTTGTTATATCGTTCATGTTATTGGTCGCTTTCAGGTGATAAGAAGATTATATCTTCTTATTCGTGACCGCAAATATACTAAAAATATCAATAAATCCAGCCAAAATCAATATAAATCATATCCAATCCACCTTGAAACGTGAAAAACGCGGAAAATGGCGGGGTATAGCCTTATGTAATGATGAAAAAGGCGATAATAACGGCATTGTCTCCTTATTATTGGAATAAATGTTTATAAATAATTGATTAGTAATGGATAATTTGAACGAAGATTGGACAGAAGCTTACTACGAAGGCGCAATTTACATGACTTATCAGGACCTTGTGAAGTGTATTGGGGAACCACATTTTGAACGCAGTGATTTCATGGTTCAGAAAGAATGGCATTTTGACATGGAAGATTTGACACATTTCTCAATTTACGATTGGAGAGAAACTGACA
>Ga0247610_10001111_pt1 | contig 34360 bp, 71 predicted proteins | sample 174DNAGHGhighgp2_FD_193483 | JGI IMG/M metagenome (GOLD analysis project Ga0247610, IMG submission 193483) | Sheep rumen microbial communities from Palmerston North, Manawatu-Wanganui, New Zealand - 1742 DNA GHGhigh gp2 | ecosystem: Host-associated > Mammals > Digestive system > Stomach > Rumen...
CATATATCGTATGACGACCTTGAAGATACGCCTAACCTTGCGAATGTAGCGGAAACGGGCGATTATAACGACCTGATTAATACGCCCACACCTGAAACCGCCGTAAACTTTACGTCGCAAGTTACTTTCGTAGGCTCGGTAGGCGGCGATACAAAATTCTACAAAAAGAACGATGTTGTCTATATGAACTATCAGGGTACGATGGGTACGCACGACGCAAATGATACGCTTTTCACACTTCCGGCAGGTTATCGCCCTATAAATTCATTCAGCGTACCTTTTGTCTTAAACAATACGGCATATGGCGTTGTAAACGTCAACGCAAGTACGGGCGTAGGCAAAATCAATTTCATTTCAAGCAATTCGGCAAACGGACGTATATATTTCAACGTGGCTTATCCGACGGTATAAGGAGTAACAAAAAATGGATGATCCCGCAATCATGGTTGCTGTTATATCCCTTGTAGGAACGATTACAGGCTCTATTACAGGAGTCTTGGTTTCCAACAAATTGTCAAATTACAGGATAGAACAGTTAGAAAAGAAAATAGATAAGTACGCAACGAATGTTGACGACCTGCGAGAAAGACTTGTTATCGTAGAACAGTCAACAAAGTCAGCACATCATAGGCTCGACGATCTTATGACGGGATTAAGTCAGTCTGGTAATAAGAAATGATCGAGGAAATAATTGAGGTAATGATCGTTGCAGGTTTTGTAACGGCATTAGCAATAATACTTTTCACAATGGAAGGAGAAGAAAAATGAACGATTTAGGATTCATCGCATTCCCGGCAATAGTCGTACTTTGCTATCTTGTCGGAGCTACTTTCAAGGCTATCAACAACGAAACACTCAACAAATTCATCCCGATTATCTGTGGTTTCGTAGGCGGTGCGCTTGGGGTAATCGTGTATAAGACTATTCCTGGATATATCCCTGCTGATAATTGGCTTATGGCGCTTGCTATCGGTATCGTCAGTGGCTTCGCTTCAACGGGTATTAATCAGGTATATCAGCAGTTCACGAAAGAGGAATACTACGAGAAGGAAACCGAAGAAGATTTACCGCTTGACGAGGAAGACACTAACGGCGAGGTATCTTGATATGGCTTCCGCGTCAGTAACCAAAAGCGTCAATAAGGCGAAATCTCTCAATGGTGCAAGCGAACGTAATGGTCGTGCGCAAAAAGAGGTCGGGAATCCTTATTCAAGATGCACGGGCATCAAGTTCAACGTGAAGAAAAAAGCATGGTGTCAGGCTATGAATGTGGCAATCGACTTCGTTACGAAAACCGTCAGACGTTATACGACTACCGCAGGCTGCCGTCAAGCTGTCAAATGGTTCAAGGCTAAAAAGCATTGGTATAAAAAGGGTAGCACGCCAAAACTCGGCGATCAGGCATACTTCGATTTTAAGCGTAAGAAGGCTTCAAAACCGACGCATACAGGCAGGATCATCAGCGTAGATACGAAAAGTCACACCTGTATATCAGAGGAAGGCAACGTACATAACGCTACGAAAAGAAGAAAGTTTAACTATCTTACCTATAAATACCTTTTGGGATTTGGCAGACCTTTTTACAAATAATAATGTATAATAGCAGTAAGGCACTGTGATTCATTGTTATTATCCCCCCAAATGGAAAACCACCTTTTTTAGGTGGTTTTCTTCATTTATGCTATTTACAAAAATGTAATTAAGGCATATAATAACTGCAACATAGCAGGGAGGTAAAAGTCTATGGAAAAAACAGTAATCAGAGAAAGCACTAAGTTTTTCAGGCATCAGAGGGAAATGTATAAGTTTGCCGATGCGATGCGAGATAGCCGTAAGTACAAGGTTATCTCGCTTGGGAGAATCAGCAACAGTCTGTATTTTGTAAAGTATAAGGAGGCGTGAAACATGGACTTTATTTACATTTTTGCCTTTATTTCGTTAGTCGCTTTAATCATTAGCCTTATTGGATATATCCACAACACTAACGGGGTTATCAGAATACAGGAAAAGCAGATAGCAAAGCTGAGGACAGAGAATTTCAGATTGCAAGCAGCTCTGAAAAATAAGAACAATGTCAGGGTTATCGAGATCCACGATGATAGTATTAAGCCTGATAACGTGCCGGACTTCAAGAAGGATTGGTGACGAAATGAATTACCTTGAATTTGCGAATATCATAAAGAAGTTCCTAAATGAGAAAATCGAGGAACACAAGAAGAAAACTTGTGAAGGTAAGAATAGTCCTACTTTTGCAGCTTATGCTCAGGCTCATACCCACCTTATTGAGTATCTTGACATTATTATTTATTCACAGGAACTTAAAGAGTTGTTTGAGAAAACTAAAGAAGAGACAACGAATAAGGATATTGCATATTGGATAAGGAAGAAAGAGGATAAATCGCATTACAGCTATTACTGCTCGAACTGTAATACCAAATCAAGATTCAGAATGAGCAAGTATTGTCCTGAGTGCGGATATAAGATGGTTAAAGGAGAGGATGCACATGAATAAGGAAAACAACAACGATTTAATCAGCCGTGAGGCTTTGAAAGCGAAGATACAAGAAATAGTTGAAAAGGAAATGCCTATTGATGAAAAATGGGCAATAGGTTTGAGATATTCTCTGAAAGTAATCGACAATACCAAGCCAGTTGAATATCCGTTTTATCAAGAGGCTTATCAAACGGGGTATGAAGAAGGAAAGAATGAAAGACCGCAAGGCGAGTGGGGCAAACATGGCGAATGTCCGTTTTGCTCATATGTCAGGCAATGGGAAGACGATAAATTTTGCGGTAATTGCGGTGCAAAACTAAGAGGTAAAGAAGAAAATGACAAATGAAATGACAACAGATAATATGTCAAATGAAGAAGTTATCGAAACCTTGAAAGGTATTGTCTTTAATGGTTTTGACAGAACAACTCGAAAAGAAAGACAGGCTCTTCACCTTGCTATCAAATCATTAGAAGAAAGACCGCAAGGCGAGTGGATAGGTAATAAGTTTGATGAACATGTGTGTAATAAATGTGGGCATTATGCTTTATATGAAGAAGAATCCGACGGTCAGTATTATGAGGTGCAAAGCAATTTTTGTCCTAACTGTGGAGTAAAGATGAGAGGTGGTGTGGTAAATGGATAAGATAACAAGAAACGATCTTAAGCCATGTCCGTTCTGTGGGTCCCAACCTTATGAAGCATCATGTGATCGCTTGATAAAAATAGGTTGTGATGTATGTGATTACTATATGCACTTCAACGGATTAGTTCAGAGAAAAATAAACACCGGTGTTCCGATCCATTATGTAGGTGGAATTATCAGTGATACAGAGTGGTATGACAAGGATGCTCATAAGAAAGCAGACGAAAAGTGGAATACAAGGAGTTATAAAGAATGATTGATGAACGATTGAAGCAGATAGCAGATCACTATGGGCTTGATGAACAGCTTAATATGTTGCAGGAAGAATGTGCAGAGTTGATACAGGCGGTCAGCAAATATAGACGTACAGGCAAATTAGAAAATCTTGATGAAGAAATTACAGATGTAAAGATTCTCTTGCAACAAATAGATTATCTTTTAGATCAACATTTTATTGGATTTATTATGCATTCAGATGAAGCTTATAAATATTGGTCTGAGAAGAAGATCACAAGACAGCTTGAAAGGATCCAGAATGAAAGTCAATAACTGGGACACAAGGTCAGCTGACAGCTGCAAATTATCGGAGCTTATGGGCACTGATTACTGTAATGATTGCAGAAGGAAGCGTTGATCTGGATAATATTAGCAATAATGATATTCAGAACGCTATTGATACTTGGATCCATTCAGCACGTGACAGGCTGATATTAAAACTCCGCTTAATTGATGGTTTAACTTATTCTCAAACAGTAGAATATCTTTATGAACACGAGAAGATTGTAATATCCGAAAGGCAAGTTATAAGGATCATTTCAAAGACAGAAGATATATTGTTTAAGCATATCTGATGTCAGTAAAATGTCAGTAAATTGGCACTCGCAAGACATTTTGCGGGTGCTTTTATTTTGCCAAAATTTAGGCATAGGAGGTATATCCCTATGGCTTATGTTTTTTTCAACAATAATCCGAGCAACAAACGTGTCGGTGACTGCGCTATTCGTGCAGTCAGCAAGGCTACGGATCAGACCTGGACTGACACATATATCGGATTATGTGCGGAAGGATTAGCCTTCAAGGATATGCCTTCTTCTAATTATGTTTGGGGAATGTATTTGAAAAAGTTCGGTTTTGAAGAACACATGATACCTTCTGTTTGCCCTAATTGCGTTACTGTCGGTCAGTTTGCTAAGGAACATCCGAAAGGCAAATACGTTCTTGCTTGTCAGAATCACGTTTGTTGTATCGAGGACGGAAACGTGTATGACTCCTGGGATTCTTCCGACGAGGTTGTTCTTTATTACTACAAAAAGGAGATATAAACGATGGCTTACAATGCTTACTTTCCTCAGTATTACCCTAATCAGATGCCTATTATGCAGCCACAACAGCAGATGCCTCTACAAGCCCCACAAATGCCCTCTAATGCCCCTCAAAACTCTATGAATGGAATTACTTGGGTTTTAGGTGAGAACGCCGCTAAATCGTTTCCTGTGGGTGCAGGGCAGACAGTTGTTCTTATGGATAGGGAAGAACCCGTTATGTATATGAAAAGCGTAGATCAGAGCGGTATGCCCTTACCTTTACGCATCTTCGATATTACCGAAAGAACGGCGCATCACACGGAATCGGTTGTTGCAAAGTCTGAAACGCCTGATTACATTTCCCGTTCCGAGTTTGACAAATTTAAAGAGGACGTAAGGCAGACAATAAAGAATATGAGAAAGCCTAAGAACGACGAGGTAAAGAACAATGGCAAACCCGTTTTATGAAAGATTAGGTGGTAAAGCACCTGCGAACCCTATGATTCAGCAGTTTCTTCAATTCAAAAAGAGCTTCAACGGCAACCCTCAGCAGATTGTTCAGAATATGATTAACTCTGGCAAGGTAAGTCAGTCGCAGGTAAATCAATGCGCTCAAAAGGCTAATCAGCTTTATGAGCAGTTAAAACCCTTTATGTAATTTTTTCAAATACTATCCGAGTTTTTGAAATAAAACTGCAAATTTCAAACTTTTATTTCAGTTTTTAACTCGATTTTAATTACGCCTAACTCAATTAAAAAGTTGGGGTTAGATTTTTAATTCGTTTTTCATTAGTTGCAACGGTGGAAATAAAAATTTTTAGTAAAGGAGATGATTAAATTGTCATTAACTACTGGAGAGATGTCAGCAGCGGATTTGGCTGCTGTCGTAGGTAACAGAAACGACGGAGGCTTTGGCTTCGGCGACGGTAACGGCTGGTGGGTGATATTACTTTTCCTGCTTCTCGGTAACGGCGGTTGGGGCAACGGCTACGGCGGTGGAAACGGAGGTGCAGGCGGTCTTTATCCCTGGATGAATCAGGCAGAAATTACTTCTGACGGTTTTAGGGATCAGATGCTTAACAGCAACATTACGTCTATCCGTGATAGCATCGGTGATATTTCCACTCAGCTTTGTAACGGCTTCTCGAACGTACAGATGAACGCTATGCAGACGCTTTCGGTTTGCAGAACGCTATCAACGCAGGTTTTAACGGCACACAGGCGCAGCTCGCCGCCTGCTGCTGCGATCAGCGTTTGGCTACCTGTCAGACACAGAACATCATTCAGAGTGAGTCTGCCGCTACAAGGTTTGCTGATGCGAATAACACAAGAGATATTATTCAGAGTCAGTCTAACGGTACGCAGGCTATTCTTGACAAACTTTGTCAGCTTGAACTTGATGCGAAGAACGACAAGATTACTGATCTTGAACGTCAGCTTACTATGGCTAACCTTGCAGCTTCACAGACGGCACAGAACGCATTTATTCAGAGGGGTTTCTCTGATGAAGTTGATGCTCTGTATAACAGGCTTTCTAATTGCCCTGTTCCGTCAACTCCCGTTTACGGCAGGACACCTATCTTTACCTGCAATCAGAATCAGGGTTGCGGTTGCAACGGCAACTTCTACAACTAAGGGGGGAATTTACCTATGTCAGAATATATAACAACGGCTGACAACACAGTTGCGTTAAACGGTACTATTCCGTTTAACAATGTTTCTATTCCTTGCAACGCAGGTAATGTCATTCCTGCTGCACCTGGGATTCTTATTCTCAAAGGTAATACCTCTAACAGATTTGCAAGATACAAGGTTACGCTTCAAGCAAACGTACAGATCCCGACGGGCGGTGCAGTTACACCTATCGCTCTTGGAATTACGCTTGACGGGGTAACAATACCCGAAAGCGTGGCTATCGTTACTCCGGCTGCGGTAGAAGATTATACCCACATCAATACCGTAGCGATAATCACTATCCCTTGCGGATGCTGTATGACTGTTTCGGGAAGATACGTTGACGGAACAGAGGACGATCCTGCGGTTACACCAACACCCTCGGTGCTGATTAGGCGTAACGCTTCAATATCTGTTGAAAGAATTGCATAAGGAAGGAGGAAGTTGTTATGCACGATTTTTACGAACTGAAAGAAATGCTGATGGAAGAAGTTAAGAAAATTACTAAAAAAGGCGAAATTACAGGAGCGAACCTTGAAGTAATTGACAAACTACTTAATTCCATTAAGAACACTTGCAAGATCATCATGTATGACGAGTATTCCGACGAAGGCTATTCTTATGCGGACGGTGACAGGGATATGTCTGAATATTCCTATGCCCGTGGCAGGGGACGTAACGCAAAGCGTGATAGTCTTGGCAGGTACGCCCGCGACGGTGGTTACTCAAATGAGGGTGGCTACTCTAACGAGGGTGGTTACTCCAATGCGAGATACGGCAGAGGTCGCTATTCACGCAGGGACTATTCCTATGACGACGGAGAAAAAGCCGAAAAGATCGAGATGCTTCGTGGAATGATGAACGAAGCCGGAAGCGAAGAAGAACGCAGGACGATTAAAAATATCATCAGCCGAATGGAGAAAGAGTAATGTTTTCAGAATCCGAACTGATTAAAGCGATTGAAGAACTCGAAAAAGCACCTCTGACTTTTCAGAACGCAGAAAAACTCGCAGTCTTTTATACTCTTTACGATCATTTGTTATCAGCACAAAGATCCAACAATGGAATTAATAAAGAGATAACAATAGGCAGATACGAAGGTTCTTGCTTATATCAGGCTATATCGGGGCGCAACGCCAAAGAGGTTTGGAGAATAATGAATGAACTGATGAAGGTAATTAAGGTTAGTCAACCTGAATTATACGAGTCAACTCTTAGGAAGATAAATTCGATAAATGCTGATTAAACACATTTGACCGTTTTGTGTCTTTACTCGGAAGAAGGGGAATTGAAATATATTCCCCTTTTTCTTTGCCATGTGGTTTACAATTTTGTAATTGACACATATAATATTAAAACAACAGAATAATTACGGAGGTTAAATATGGATGATAAGGTGATTATTAAAAAGATTAAAGACTATATCTATGACAATGACATATCGGTAAACAAATTAGCAGTTGCAGCCGGACTGTCATACCATAGGTTATGGTTTATTTTGAACCAGAGCGACACTATCAAACTTTCGGACTATATCGCTATATGTAGTGCTTTAAAAGAACCATTTGACCTGTTTATCACTAAATAAGGTTATTGAAATTATGAAATTGTAATATTATAATCAGGATAGTTGTATCGGTGTTGCAGACGATGCGACTTCGGTACAACTTAATTGATCCGCTAACCCGATAGAAACTGCAACTTCTGTCGGGTTTAATTTTTCGGGAGGCTTTTATGATAGTCAGAATTAACAAAACAAGCGATTATACTATCATGTCAAATTACCATCTTAAAGATAAAAACTTATCGTTAAAGGCAAAAGGATTATTGTCTATGATTTTGTCCCTTCCTGATGATTGGAAGTTTTCTATTGCCGGACTTGCATCTATATCCAAAGAAGGAAAAACAGCAATAGAAAGCTCAATTAAGGAACTCCAAACCAACGGTTATTTAGTTATTACAAGGAAGAACCCGAATGAAACAGAAACGGGGAAGATCGAGTACGAGTGGGACTTTTACGAACAGCCTCGAAACGAAAAACAGAGGGGTGGTTTTCAGGTGTCTGAAAATCAGACCTCTGAAAATCAGACCTCTGAAAATCAGACCTCTGAAAATCAAGGGTTAGAAAATCGACCACAATTAAATACTAATATAGAAAATACTAATATAGAAAATACTAATGAAGAAAATACTAAAAAAGAAAACCCCCTTATATCCCCCGAAGAAAAGCTGAATTTTCTCTTTTCGTGCTTTTGGGAAGTTTACCCGAAGAAGGCTAATAAGAAAGATGCGTTTAAGGCATTTAAGGCGATTAAGAACATCGAAAAGATATTGCCTGATATTATTACTGACGTTGAAGAAAAGAAGCAGACGAAAGACTGGAAAAAGCTGAACGGGCAATATATCCCCTATCCTGCTTCTTATCTTAGGGGTGAACGGTGGAATGACGTAAACGAAGTGGCTGAAAAGCAGGCTAAAATTGACGAGATCGTTGCTGCAAACATAGACGATTTTTTATTATAAGGAAGGAGAACATAAATGTTATCACAGGCAACTTTTATTTCCGGCATGACAGCATTAAAGAAGGGGTTTATCGGTTTTGACTTCGATACCCAGGACGAGATTCAAGTTAAGGTTTGGTATTCAGCATTAAAAGGACTGTCTGACGAACAGTTTAAGAACATGATCGTTGAATACTATGCCCACAACAATTATCCACCTAAGTGCGCAAGGGATCTGACGGTGGTACTTGTCGATAAGGTTGTATCGAACGCAAAGATTAAGCCTGAGAACGCTTTGAACACTGTCAGAGAAATCGTATCTAATCGCGGGGGTTGGGAGTACGAAGGAAGATACGAGATATACCAGGACTTAAAAAAATACCCTGCACTATCCGAAACCGTACATGAGTTTGAATCAGAATTACGTCGGATGAACTCTGACGATACCTATACGGCTGACAGATTCAGAAAAGCGTATGAGATTAAACTTAGGGCGGGCGCAATTAAGCAGGTCGATACAGTTTTAGGTTTAAGCCTTCCTGATAATTCGGCGCTCTTACAATCAGGATTTTTGCCGAGTGAAATTTGAAATAATATATTTACTTTTCGTAACAAAAGTATATAATAATCTCATAAGCCAAAGAGATAAGGAGGTCTAAAAATGGCAGAAAGCAAGAAAGAACTGACGCTTAGGGAAAAGCTGATGATGATTCAGGTCGAACTCAAAGCGCCTAAAAACTTGTATAACAAGTTTGGTAATTACTCTTACAGGAACGCTGAGGGTATTCAGGAAGCATTAAAACCGCTCGAAAAGAAGTATGGCGTTGCTACTGTTATCTCCGATGAAATAGTCGAGGTTGCAGGAAGGGTATATGTCAAGGCAACGGCGACTATCTTTAACTGCGATAATGAGCAGTCTATTGAAGTTACTGCTTACGCCCGTGAAGCGAGCGATAAAAAGGGTATGGATGATGCTCAGTTGACGGGTGCTACATCGAGTTATGCCAGGAAGTACGCGCTCAACGCTCTATTCCTTCTCGATGATACAAAAGACGCTGATTCAGACGAATACCATGAGCAGGTATCAGCAAGCAAAGCAGAACCAAAACCTAAAACCGAGAAAGCAGTAGAACAGAAAGAAGAACAGAAGGAAGAAAAGAAGACAGAGGTTAAAGAGAATCGTTCTCCGGCAAGGCAGAAACTTTACAACTTTATCGCTAAGAACAAGTTTACAAAAGCGGATCAGAAGAAGATCATTGACCATTGTAAACTCACGCGCGATAGTTCTGACGAAGAATTTGAACTTGCGTTGAAGTATGCGGAAGATATGAAGATCGAGAAGGAAAGACCTGCTGATTATGGCGACGTTCCGTTTGAAGTATAAGGAGGTATGATATGCCGAACATTTACGATTTGACAGGCGAGTTTCAAATGTTTTCGGATATAGCCGAGCAGGGCGAACTCACGGAAGAACAGGCAAAGATGCTTGACGAGGCACTTGCTAATCTCAAAGAAGATATTGAATACAAGCTCGAAGGATATTGCAAGGTCAGAGCCAACTTCAAGGCTGATATTGAAGCAATTAAGGCTGAGAAGAAAAGGCTTGATGATAAGCAGAAGTCATTAGAGAAGCGTGTTACGGCTATGGAAGAAGCTATGAAAATGGCTATCCTGGCAATCAAGCCTGACGATCCTAAGATTAAAACTTCGCTTTTCTCATTATCTGTTAGGAATAATCAGGAATCAACAATTATAGATGCCGAGGACATTAACCTCATTCCCGAAGCCTACTTGAAATATCCAAAGCCTACTGTTGACAAGGATAAAATAAAAGAAGCGATCAAAGCCGGAAAAGACTTATCGGGCATAGCGCATCTTGAAAGAACACAGAGCGTAATCATTAAGTAAGGGGGAAAACATGACACAGTGTGAAAAGGTTGTGAAGTACATCAAGGACAACGGCACGATAACGCAGCGGGAGGCGTTATCACTTGGCATTTACCGCCTTGCATCAAGGATAAGCGATTTGAGAATGGCGGGTATGAAGATTAAGACAGAGGACGTAAAGGTGCAGAATGTTGACGGATCGTTCTCATGGATAGCAAGATATTCATTTTTGGAGGAAAAAGCAGTATGAACAAAGCAATCTTAGTAGGTCGCATGGTTAAGGACACAGAGATCAAGGAAACAAGCAACAACTCAAAACTTTGTCAGTTTACTGTTGCTGTTGACAGAAAGTTTAAGGATAAGGACGGAAACAGGCAGGCTGATTTTATCAGTTGTCTTGCCTGGGGAAAAAACGCTGAGTTTATCAACAAGTATTTCCATAAGGGAAGTCGTATCGGTATCGTAGGCAATATTCAGACACGCAGCTATGCCGATAAAGACGGCAAGACAGTCTATGTTACCGAGATCGTTGTTGATGAAGCTGAGTTTGTCGAGAACGCTAACAGTTCGGCATCAGAATCACCAAAGACAGCAACTCAGGAACAGCCGGATATGCCTTTTGAAATCTGAGGTAGTGTTATGAACAACGAATTAAAGAAAGACGAGAAGTATAGGAACAAGTATATGAAAACGCATAAGATGCTTACACTTCTTCTCGATAAGGAAAGGGATGCTGATATTATCAGATGGCTTGAAGGTCAGGATAATCGTTCTAAGGCGGTACGAATGGCAATACGGAACGAAATAGCGGCAGAGGATTCTAAAAATGGATAATCTCGAAGAACAATTAAATAAGACGCTGGAATCAGAAAAAGAACTGAAAAAGCAAGTTGATGAACTGACAGAAAAGATCAGTTCTCTTTCGGAATTTATTAAAACTAATGCGGTTTTTTTGGATAAAAAAGTTGGTGAAAATCCTTTAAAGGCTTGCCCTATTTGCGGAAAATTCTTTCAGTTTTGCGATATATGCCCTGTATGCGGTGTTAAATTGAGAGGTGAAACCAATGTATGATCCGTTTGTAGCGTTTTTTGTAGGAATGGGCGCAGGCATGGCATTAGGAATTGTTTTTGCTGCTATCCTGGCGACGATAAAGTGAGGTAGATATGAACAGATTTAGGAATAATCCGTTTTACAATTCGCAGGCTTCACGGAAGAACCCTGACGAAGAAACAGAAAAAACGAACGGCGATCCCAAACCCATTATCTACAAAAAGGAGATACCGAAGAATGACGAATGAAAACTTTAAACTGATTGACCTTATGCCAATTTTATCTACTCGCTTTGATTTTAAACTTGGCGTTGACGGAAAGTTTGTCGGGCAGTTTAAGTATAGTGAAGTGCCTTACAAATATCTTACTTTATCTGTTAAGTGTGTTTATCCAATGTCTAATGGTGAAAAAGAATATACAGCCATTGACCTTGTAAGTGAGGTGTAAAATGAGTGACCTTATAAGCCGTGAAGATTTGAAAGCGAAGATACAAGAAATAGTTGAAAAGGAAATGCCTATTGATGAAAAATGGGCAATAGGTTTGAGATATTCTCTGAAAGTAATCGACAATGCCCCGACAGTTAAAGTAAGCGGAAGTGGTTTTTTTCCATATAGAACTGCATTTTTTAATGGAGTAAGAGCAGGACGAGCAACTGTAAAACCGCAAGGCGAGTGGATTCCAGTTAGCGAGAGATTGCCTGATGATTTAGAGCCTGTAAACATTACTTGGATAAATCACAATCCCGAACCATATTACAAGGAAATCAAGGACAAACCATTCACAGCAACAGGCGTATATTTCAATGGTCAATGGTATTGGTGGTCTACGTTATGTACCGACACTTTAGCAGAATATAGCCACAATTTTGATGATGTTATTGACGCTGATATTGAAGTAATCGCTTGGCAACCATTACCTGAACCCTATAAGAAAGGCGATGCGGTATGAACAACAAAGCACATTTAAGACCAAAAGACTTTGATAGCAACGGAGATATTATTCCTACGAGTTGGAAAAACGATAGGTGCAACGAGTGTTTTAAGCGAGCAAAAAATACAGGCACACTATTGTTTTGTGAGGCTACGGGTAAATGCAAGCGATTTGAGAAAGGCGGTGCGGAAGAATGAAAATAACGGCAGAAATCAATGATTATAGTGAACCTGCAAAGATGCCTATTCGTGTTCATAATCATTGGAATCACGGAGATATGGTTGAATTAGAGGTTAATGGAGAAAGATACACAGTTAAAGGCAGTGAGTTAATATCAGCAATTAACAGATGTATGCTCGACACTTTTGGAGAGTGAGGGTGGTGCGGAATGAAAGTATACCAATGTGACAGGTGCAAGGCAATTTTCGAGCCGAGAGTGTTAAATCATGGAGATCCGTATGTAACACGAAAAAGAACAAACGATGTTGACTTATGCCCTGAGTGTTATATGCAGCTTACGATGTGGTTAGATGCTTATAAGGAGTTAAAAAAGTAATGAAAGTCTTATTTATTATATTTTTGGTTTTCTTTATCATCAGTTTTATGCTGCGTAGTCCGGCACTAATGGTTATCTTCGGCTTGTTGATGATCCTGACGACCATAGGGCAGGCGATAGTAGAGATATGCAAGCGAATCACGGGTAAAAGATAATGAACAACGAAGATAAAAGGTGTTGGAACTGTTTGTTTCGGTTAAGGTGCAACGAACCTGACAAGCAAAAGCCTAACAATCAGCAAGCTCCTGACTGTCATGTGGATATGGTTGCCTTTTGTGATGATATAACCCTTGCGATAAACACGGAAAAAGGAACTTGCGAAAAGATATATTTGTTCCCTGACTTGCCGGATGCAAAAGAGATCACATTAGACGATTTAAGAGAACAGTACGGTGCTGATTTAGTGATACACGAAGATCCGCTGCACGGAGAGATTTACAAATACGGGAATCACGGTGCTTGTTGGGAACAGATAGGAACGACGGAGGGTTACGCATGACAACCGAGCAGATACTTAAAGTCCTCAAAACCGAGCGGGAATGTATTGCCAGGCAGGGCGATATTTCAAAATGCGATAGGCGATGCGGGGAGTGCGATTTATGCTTGCCGGATGATGAAATTCTCAAAGTGTATGACTTCCTGATAAACGGCTACGAGCTTTTGCAGAACGAAGGTGCGGAATCGTACACGATTAAATGCAAAGATCCGTTAAGCGAAGAACAGATAGAACGCTTTAAGGAAGAATGGGGTAATGCGAGCTTCGAGATGTGTTTTGAGCCTATGCAATTACCCGAAGGACTTGTTGCGGTAATAACTGACGAATGGGGCAGAGAACACTTCCAGGGCATTTGCCCGTACACGAATAAGAAGTGTGATACCTGGACTTGCGGAAGATGCGAAGTTGCGGAACGGGAACGAAAGTTTGCGGAAGGAGATAACGACTAATGGGCATTATAAAGTTTTCAGTAATTGTCGCTGACGAAGTGCTTGCAAAGGGTATGGAAATAGACACGGCTTTGATATTAGCGGAAGGACTTTTTACAAAGTATTACAACGATCCTGATTTGAAGGTTACTATTGCGAGAGAGGTTACAGACTAATGGCTGATGAAAGATATGTGTTTATCTACAAATGCCGATTGTGCGGTGAGGCGTTCAAGGACTGTTTCACGGGCAAGGCTTTGGCAACGAAGTTTATAATACAGAGTGCCTGTGGCTTAAAGAAAGACGAACAATACCCAAGCGACAAGACAGTTCACTTTGCCGAAGATCATTTAGGAATAGCCGACCTGATAGGTTGCAAGAAAGAAGGAGATAACACTAATGAGAACGATAACACTTGAAGTGCCGGATGGCGTAATAAGAGTAAATGCTACTGTCAAATATAAGAAAAAAGATCAGTTCTCAGACAATCAATATTGTATGTCATTGATTGAGATTGACACAGATAAATTTTCGGGTGTAAGAGTTTACGAAAGTGGTGATATTGCCTACATGATAAGGTTAGAACGCAAGGCTGTGGAAGGAGATACAGAATGACAGATTTAGAAAAGCTATATGCTAAAACGCAGAATAAGTTTTGTGTCGAAGAAACAACCACAAAAACCTCATACTATAACTGTTTTGGCGATAAGATTGACGAAGATATTAAGACAACTTCTGAAATTTATATATGCAGGAAAGATAATGAAACGGGTATGTTTAATTGGGTTAAAGGAGATGCGGACTAATGGCAATATCCGGCGAAGTAATTGATTTTTATAAAAATTATTGTGCTTGCCATTATTGTGAGCATGAAGTTGTATTTGGAGAGTGTGGAATTTGCGCTTTGCCCGTTTGTAAGTTTGAGCCAAAGAAAGCGGAAGGAGATAACGAGTAATGCCATACCGAGGTTGGAGAAGAAATGGCACGAAGTACAACGCCCAAAAGATCACGGCTGACGGGCATACTTTCGATAGCAAGCACGAATATCAGCGATACTGCGAGCTTGAACTGCTCGAAAGAGGCGGGGTAATATCCGACCTTAGACTGCAAGTCAAGTTCGTGCTTATCCCTGCTCAATACGAGCCTGATTCAGTTACGATATTAAAGTCCGGCAAGGAGAAGATCGTTAAAGGCAAGTGCATCGAACGTGAGTGCAGCTACATAGCGGACTTTGTTTATCAGTACAACGGCAAGACGGTTGTTGAAGATTCAAAGGGTTTTCGCACTAAGGAATATGTTTTGAAGCGTAAAATGATGCTTTATTTCCACGGTATCAAGATCAGAGAGGTTTGATTACGAAAAAAGTATTTACTTTTCTGTAATAAAATCATATAATAACGGCATATTCCAAAGAAAGGTATAGGAGATATGGAGCATCTTGGAGATATAACAAAGATACATGGTAACGAAGTCCCTATTGTAGATATAATCACTGGTGGCTCACCTTGTCAGGATTTGTCTGTTGCCGGAAAGCGAGCAGGACTTGCAGGCGAGAGATCAGGTCTTTTTATGGAACAAATGAGAATAGTTAAGGAGATGCGTAATGAAAGTAAAAGAAGATTATCAATTCAAGGGACAGATTACGATGTTCGACATATTAAACCTCGATTCATGGTATGGGAGAACGTCGCAGGAGCTTTCAGTTCAGGAAACCCCAAAGGAGCAGACTTCAAAGCAGTCCTCGAAGAAATCTGTAAAGTCGTTGTCAAGGAAGTCCCCGATATTCCTATACCTGAAAAGGGATGGTCTTACGCAGGGTGCATCGAAGGAGTGGGTGACGATGGAACACCCTTCTCTATTGCCTGGAGATTGCACGATGCTCAATACTGGGGAGTTCCCCAACGAAGAAAGAGAATCGCACTTGTCGCAGATTTTGGAGGTAACACCGCCCCCCCGATACTCTTTGAGTTCAAGAGCGTGTCAGGGAATATTGAATCGTGCGAACAAGAGGGGCAAGCAGCTTCCCGAAGTGTTGGAGAAAGCACTAACGAATCAAGCAGCTACACAGTCAAGGTACGAGGGGGGATAATCAGCAAGCGGTAGTTTATGAAAAGTGAGATTATGGGAGTTGATGTTTACAACATGACGATTACGGGGGGGGTATGTATGACAATTAGGTCAAAAGCAGGCGATAATGAACACATCCCGTGCGTGTTGATTAGACAGAGCGAACCGATAGCATTTACAACGGAAATGACACCGAAGGTTGACGGGGGGGGGGTATAGCGTTCTCCCTACGCAGCCGAGATTACAAGGACGCACAATGTATAGCGGTAAAGGTTAATGATGAAAGAAGAAACAGAACCGAAAGTTGTTGAGAATCACGCACAAGACTTTCGTTGGAAGATTAAAGAGGACGGCATATTTCAAACATTATCGTCCAGTATGGGAACAGGGGGGGGTAATCTTCCAATGGTTATAGAAGATTCAAAACAAGAAATGGAGATAAACAATATGAATGAAATGATAGTAAGAAGATTAACACCTTTAGAATGTGAAAGATTGCAGGGTTTTCCCGATCATTGGACTGATATAGGCGAATGGGTTGATAGCAAAGGGAAAAAACATAAAGACGCTGATTCTCCGAGATATAAGGCTTTGGGAAATTCGATAGCATTACCATTTTGGCAGTGGATGGCTGAAAGAATGTGCAAGGTGCTGCGAGAAGATGGAAGCGAAGATTTAACTATGGCATCCTTGTTTGATGGGATCGGAGGTTTCCCCCTCGTATATGGTCGATGTGGATGTAAGGCTGCTTGGGCAAGCGAAATTGAAGAATTTCCGATTGCAGTTACAAAGTATCACTTTGGATGTAAAGAAGATAATATAGAAGGTGATATTGAGAAATATCTTAATTATGAAAAAATAGCAAAGGAAGGAGGCAAACCATGAACTACAAGCTGAATGTGAATCAGAACGGCGAGGTCGATTTTATTCAGAAAGCGGGAAGCGCGTATGTCAAGACGACTATCCCCGAAGGTAAGGCAAAGGCTCTTATCGCTACTGCAAAAAGCGTAGAAAAGTCTGACAAATACGAGAATTTTATCGTTCTCAACGATAACGAAGCGTTTATTGCCGGAGAGCTGCTTGCTGACGAAAAGCCGAAGATCGAAACAAAGCCTGTTGAAGATCCTAAGCCCGAAACAAGGAATTTCAACAAAAAGTTTCATCCAAAGAAGAAGCACTGACTTGGAATAATCCTGCCCGTATGCCGACACTTGACTGCGGGCAAGATTATACCTTTAATTCGCACGAAATTAGCGTGTATGACGTCCGAACGGCGAACGAGGGTAATTTATCATTTAAAGATAGGAGAGCAAATATGAGCGATTCTAAGAAGAATATCAGGAAGATAGATGCAGAAAAGTTTAAAAGAAAGATTCGAGCGCATAGCTTATGGAACAGCGAGGGCATAATCGAGCTTTTCAATTCCATGCTGATTAAAGAAGATGGTTGCGATAAATGCGTAATGAACACGGATCACGGGAAAATATGCAACCCTAATGAATGTCGTTCCGCCGGGAGAGATAATTGATGAAGATTTACTCACAAAACAAAGACTATAAACTTTATCAAGGCTCAATGCTTGATATGTTAGAGGTGATTGCACCTAATTCCATAGACAGCATAGTTACTGATCCCCCGTATGAACTCAATTTTATGAATAAAGGCTGGGACAATAGCGGTATTGCTTTTCAAGCGGACACTTGGCGTAAATGTTACTCAGTCCTTAAACCTGGTGGCTATCTTCTTGCTTTTGGCGGCAGCCGGACTTTTCACAGAATTGCGGTTGCTATTGAGGACGCAGGTTTTGAGATCAGAGATACTATCATGTGGCTATATGGATCGGGTTTTCCTAAATCTATGAATATAGGAAAAGGCGTTGAAGCAAAGTTGTTATATGGAAGTGCTAATACTCAGGAATTTAAAAACCTGAATGGTGAAAAAGCGGTTGCCGACAATTTGGGGTTTGCAAAAATGCAACATGAACATGGTGCAAGACCTGCTGATTATTGTTCGGACGGACATTTGAGAACAGTAAATGTCGATTATCAAACACCAAAAGGGAAACAATGGGATGGTTGGGGTACTGCTCTAAAACCTGCTTATGAGCCTGTTATCGTTGCTCGAAAGCCGTGTGAGGGAAGTTGTATTGAAAATATTTTGACGTATGGAGTAGGCGGAATAAATATAAATGATTGCCGCGTAGGTAATGATTTAATAAAGGGTGGTACAGCCCCCGATTTTAGGGATGTTGGAGAAAGACAAAAAGTTATTTCCAATATCAATAAATTAAGTTTTGGGCAAGTAGAAAACGCAGCTCGTAAAGAACTTGAAGATCATTACGGAAGATACCCTTCAAATGTAATTCTAACCTATGAAGAAACAGATCAGGCAGAGGTGTGCGGCGGTATGCCTGAAACATCAGAAGATAGTGCGGCAAGGTATTATTACTGTGCAAAAGCAAGCAAAAGAGATCGTGACGAAGGGTTAGAGGCTTTTGAAACAAAACAATGTGTTGGTGGTGGAGGTGGTATCGGAGATTATCTTACTGATGTTAATTCTTGCTCAGGTAAATATGGTAGTGAAAAAGCACCACACAAAAATATACATCCAACCGTTAAGCCTACCGATTTAATGCAGTATCTAATACGTCTTGTCACCCCCCCCATGTGGAACGGTTTTAGATCCGTTTAACGGCTCAGGCAGCACGGGAAAAGCCTGTATGTACGAAAACAAAGATCATAACTCTGGGTATAAATATATAGGTATTGAATTGACAGCAGAATATTTACCTATTGCAGACGCTCGTATAAATTATGCTGCAAACGGAAATATACCTATTGAAATGCCGGAAAAGCCACTCGCGGGTCAAGTTACATTTTTTGACTTATTGAAAGGAGAATAACAATGTTTAACATGGACTGTCAGCATCTTCATATTGACGAAGATAGCGCACGCTGCGCGGTATGCGGTTGGATTTTCGATTGTCCTGACAGATGCGAGTGTTATAAAGACTACTTCGGGCGTGAACCGTATAAAGAAGATATTGAGGCAAAGTTAAGGGGCGAATGATATGAGCAAGTACAGGATAATAGGCAACGAGGACGGTTGGAGTGATCCGATATATGCTGATGAATACGGAAACATTGTCAGCAAAAAAGAAGTTGAACGGGAACGGCTAAAAGAAGAAATCAAAGCCGAGATCAAGCAGGAAAAACAACCTGATATTCCCGAAGCGAAAAAAATGGCTATGGCGAGAAAAGCCGTTTTGGAATGGGAATACGAAAGACAAAAAAGAAGGGGCGAGTAACCGCCCCTTTTTCATTTGCTATATATAATATCTGTATCTTTTAATTGTTCGGCTAACACAACCTTACCACAAGCACGGCACTCGTATTTCCCTCTACAAAAACTTCCGTATTTTAATGGACTTGCAGGCTCGTATTGATGATAACCTAACTCTTTACAGATCCATCTTGCTTTATTCCATCCTGGCGACAACATATATTCACCTCACTTGCTTCTATATTCTTCAATCTCTTTTCCGAGTGTATCTTCTCCAATGTCACAATCTTCGTACCATTCTACTGCTTTCATTATTGGTCTGAGTTGTTTAGATAAAACCTCAACCCTATTGCGAGCCGTTTTGATGTATTCGGCTAACCGCCTCATGTCACGGGCAACATCGAGATAATTCAGTTTTTCCAGCGTTTCTGCCATATCTTCTATGTATGAGGATTTGGAAAACAGTTCTTCGGTTTCTTTACAATAAAGGTAATCATAACTCCCACCACTCATATTGCACCTCCTAAAAACATATCTGCACGAAGCGGTTTAGCTTGCTCTTTGTCATAAGTTATCCTCGCTTTCATTGTCGGAAATACCCCTAAGCCTATTTATCGCCTTTAATATTGCTACGGTGCGCATGGCGTAGAGATATTGTTTTCCCTGATGCCTGCCACCTAACACTTGTGGCTCGAAAAACATATTTTCAATTACGGATGCTGCTTGCTCGTCTGTCATGTTAAGAAGGTTTTGAAAACCCTTCTCAGGAGCGATCCCACGTCTTTCATCCTCGGCTTTTAGAACCTCTTTGTATTCATCATATCTGCTCATAACTTCGCCTCGACTTCCTTCTTCATGCGCTCGCCTATCTTCTTGGCATCCTCTTTGTTGAGGAACGTAAAATCAGATGCTACTTCCTTGCCTGTGCCGTCCTCGATGCTGATATAGTAAGCCCTGGTAATCTTGACTTTGAACTGCTTGCTCTTGAACATACGATTAAATTCAGCAATCTCTTTTTCCTCTACACTCTTAACACCCGGTTTCCTCTTGGCAGGAATAGGTGTGCTACGCTCGATCATTATAGAATCGCCTACCTTGATAAACGGTATCTTCTTGCACTTAGTCCATGTGCGTACCGTTTCAAGTGGGATGCCGTGCATATCCGCATACTGTCTTGTTGTGATGTAATCTGCCATTGTTTACTTCTCCTTTGATAATAAAAGTGATAAATCAAAACCGCTATCAATAAACTTCAATGTTAGTTCGTGATTTACGGCATTACCCAATCTGTCATAAACCCAATACATATCTTCTTGGGTAAAGTTTGTTTGCAGATATTCGTTATATCCGATTAAAAGCGATTCACGCCACTCTTTATTTCTTTTTTCGCTTTGATACGGTTGACCTTTTGCTATCGGTCTTGAACACCACTCTAACAATTTACAAACAATATCCTGTTTTGTTGCACACTCCTTTGCCGTAAAATATACATTACCCCTAACCGAAAGAATCAGCTCTCCAAACGGGTTTAAAAAACTATCAGGAAAGCATTTCATTACATTAAATACTTCATCAATCATTGTGATTATTCTCCCTTCTTATGTTTCAATCATTTCGCCGCAAGGCTTGAAAAGATTGTAGGTGTTTTCGTTGATCTTGACCTTGTTTGTGATTGTTTCTCCGTACTTCCCGTTATAGACACCGTAATAATAGTAGTTGTTCTTATCGGTCTTGTAGTAAACACATCTGCTCCCGTCGGGGTTGCGGATAACATATTCTTCTACCTTCTTTGCCATTGTTCTTCTCTCCTTTCTCCGGCTTTGCGCCGTGTTGTTCTATGGCTATACTATAAACCCTTGCGGTTGTAATTGCTATTGTGCAAGTAGCACAAACATATAGACCGAAAAGGTTACAAAATAGCAAGGGACACAAGACTGTTTCCGCCTGATGTATTCCGATAGAGGACATTTGACTGTCCTGCCGTGATCGACCTGGTACTGCCCGATTTTTGGTAATACAAAATCGACACTCGACTGCGGTAATCGACCTGCGACTGGGGGACGTGCGACTGCGTGAGGGGACTATCGACTGTTCTCAAATTTTCTTTACATATAGCCGGAACTTGCCCGAAAAATTTTCCCCAGGGCGGGATCGTACTCGATTTTTTCCGGCACGACCTGGAACGAGCTTTGATTTTTTCGATCCTGATCTCACCGAGAATTGTAAAATTTCCTTGATAAACCCCTTATAGTATATATATTAAAAGCACTACACCATAACAGCCGGAAGCGATCCGCCGGAGCATCCAGGCGGGCTTTGCCTTTTGTAGATTTTCACTAATTATCACCCGTTGCGGTTTGGTTATATTGTCAATAGAATAGTTACCCGTTGCGGTTTATTATGAGGCTACAAGTTAAGCAACGGCAGCCCCCGCACCGATCAAAGCGGGGGAGATAGGAGAAAATAATATGACGATTACAAAAAAGACACTTGAAGGCATGGCGGAAACATTATCAGAAACAACGGGCATTGATTATTATATCTGTTATCAGTACGGGAGAGCTTATCTTTACAAGCACGAAAAGGGCGGGAGTGAATATGTTTACCCCTGCACCGGCACAAAGAGCGAAGTCTATTATTATATGGTCGCGATGAATAACGCCGTAAGGGATTACAAATACAAGGCGGAGAAATAAAGCTCCCGTAACAATCACTCAGGCGGAAATATTAGCAGCCTATAAGGATCTTTTAAGGCACTACCAGGAAGCACCGGAAACGGAAAACACAATCATATTAAAAAATATTTTATCGGAGGTATTAAACCATGAAAAACACAATTAAAGCACTCGTAAACCAGGTTAAAAAGGCACTCACAACAAAAAGCAGCCTGCCGGAAATGATTAGCAATAGCGCATACGTTGACGAAAACGGAGCTATTATTGCACACGATTTTAACACCAGGCGCAACGAACCCGACCACGATATTATTATATTCGTTGCGGGCATCGTCGAGGACGTCGCAAAGCGTGAAAAACTGTATAACAAGGATGCTTTAACACTTGCAGGTGATACGGGCATTTTTAACGGTGGCAAGGAATTGCCGGAAGCGTATGCCGATCTTTACAAAGTCCCTGCGGATTCTTTTGAGTATGTTACCACGATCCCGGCGGACGATCTCAAAGCAGCGGCAGCGGTAGTTTCTCAGGATAGAACACGCCCCGTATTAACTACAATTCATATTGACGTTAAAGGGCTTTATATTGAAGCGGTTGACGGTTTCAGAGCATACCGCAAGAAGCTTGTAAAAGCCGTTGACATTGACGGTTTGAGCGCTTTTGAGCGTGATAACGGGCTTTTAATCTCAGGACGTGCAGCCGACTACGGTTTTAAGGGTTTAATTACGGTATATAACTCCGAAAAGTATATTAAACTTGCGGACGATAACGGGATTACATTGTTTGTGAGAAAACTTAATGTCGGGCAGCATATCAATCTGGATGCAATCTATGAAGGGCGCGGAAGTTATAAGCGCATGAACAACGATATACACGCCCGTGTTATCGATGTAAAGGGCTTCGCAAGCGTACTAAAAACGGCAACGGGCGCAAAGGATTATACAAGGCGCAGCATGATAGCAATTAGAACGCGCAAGGGCTTTATTGATTACTGCATTACCGCGCTCGATCTTTGCGGAAGCATCGAAGCGGAAACGGAAGCAACGCCGGAAGGCTTTAATGCAATTTTCAACGCAAAATATTTATATGATGCGATTGTAAATCAGGATTGTAACGTCCTGGAAATTTCAAAGGAAAATAACGCCCCGATGTATATAACCAATAACGACGCCTGCGCTTTAGTTCTCCCGATTAGAGGCGGAAACGAAACGGACTATTTCAAGGACTACAAGCCGGAAGCAATCACGGAAACGGCGGAAGCTGCCGACGATCCCGAAAAGGAAGCGGAAGCAATCAGGACGTTGAACGAAAAACAGAACAACGAAAACCACTTTACAAATATATCCCGTGAGGATGTAAAGCAGGAAATTGAGAAGCAGGAAGCGGAAGCACCTGCGGACGATCCCGAAACGATCCCGCCGGAAGTCCAGGAAGCAAGGACAATATACAAGCGTTTAATTGCTTGCAACTTTACCCCGTCAAAAGTTCAGGAAGCGGAAGCGGATGCAATTTTTACGGCATACCGGGATAGACTTGCACCGATAGCAAGGAAGGCAGGCGGATTATATATTGATACACTTTCAATCATAGCGGCAACAATGGCAGCATATAACGATCTTATGGAGGCATAAAAAACATGAAAATCACAATGGATGCAATCAAAGAAGCAGTAAAGGCGGGTTATCCCGTAACGGTTGAGATTAACGGCGAATTTTACGACCTGGAAGCAACTGCCGATAATAACGATAAAACAATATTAAATGACCTGGAGGTTTAAAATGTTTTTGTTTGTTTTGTTCCTTCTGTTTTCACCGTTATATATAATTATTTCAGCATCTAAAAAAATCAAATAATCTCAGGGGCTTATAACAGCCCCTTTTTTATTGCCTGTTTTCTCCGATCTTTTTTTCAGGCATAGCAGCCGGAATATTGCCAGGAATAAACCCGCTAATTTTTGGCGGGCGTTTTTGTTTTGACGATCCCGAAAACATGACGCCGGAATTTTTCAGAAAACTTTTTAACCGTGCTTTACATCAAGTCAATTTTGATTTTCTGTTTTCGATCTTTTCACGCTGCTATTTTCGGAAATACATCACGGCACTTTGTAACAATTCATGCCAGGTAAACCCTCTATGATAAAAATATTACAACCATGATAGTAAATAGTATTTGGTATAGCCTACTACGTAACTATACTATAACGGTTAGACACTAAAATTAAACTATAAAGCTATAAATCAATTAATATATATAAATATTATATTTAACTATATGTTATATAGTATTGCCTTGACGATCTCGAAAAGCTGCTATTATCTCAGGAATAACGAATAACAATTAAATACAGGGCAGTATATACCCGTAAAACGCTCTTAATTGAGTTTTAAGTCCCTTTGCGTTATTGAGTAGTGAAATTATACTAAAATGCGGTAAAACGCTTTAAACGGCATTTAAATGCGAAATAAGGCATATACGGCAAATAAACGGATAAAAGCATAAAACAATAGCATGATTATATATACCCTTAAAACGCCTGTATTTGAGTTTTAAGGCGCTTCGCATCATGCAGGAATATAATCACACGGGTAACGATCTGTAAAGGCATACAGGTGATATATATTTTGTTGTTTGTGGTTTGCATCCGATCCTGATTACATCTCAAAATGGAATTGAGAACCATTATCAAATTCATTTTGAAATTGAGAATCATTATCAATTTGGTGTATAAATCAGGCGTTAGGGTGTATATATATGCAATCCGGCATAAGATCGAATAACAGGAACTACGAGCTAAACCCGAAAAGCCTTTATTTCATTATGTTTTAAGGCTGTTATACAGTGTTTGCATGATTCGGTATAATTTTTATTTCACCGAATAAAGCCCCTGGATATACCCCCAGGGCAAGTAGGTAATAGGGGCATAGGGGCGGGGTGGCTCTTTCCCCACTCTTAAAACAAAAAGGCGAAGACGTATCTAAAAGCTCCTGCATCTTCTAAATAGAAACAAGTGCATAAGGCATATCCCCTTGAACACTAAAAAGGTAGAAGCGATCAGTTGGAGGTTATAGCTGATGTTAATTTTAGTTGCGAAAGTATGAAATTTGAATAGGGGGGGTGTTGAAAATCGGCGGGGGAATATAGGGGGTTTATTTATTCTTTTCTTTTCTTCTTTCTCTTTTCTTTTCTTTTACTCTTTCTCTTTGGTACTTTCTCTTTCTGCTTTTCTTTTCGTTTCTCTTTCTGCTTTTCTTTTAGAAAACCCGTTTACGGAAAATCGGTAAACGGTGATATTTTTGCATCCGGCAGAATCGTGATCCTGAAAATTTTTTTGAAAACAAAAAGGCGGTACTCCATACTAATTATAATATTTTGGGAGTTAGATAATATGTATGCGTGTGAGAAGAAAAAGAGGGAAACTGAACACGTTTGACAATTACGGAAACAGAATATATTGTGTAATAGAGGAGTAAAACAATGGCAAAAGGAATAAGAGCGACATACATAGTGGCTAATTTTATAAATAGCCGACCTGAGTACGAAACGTGCGAAGAATTTTCGCATCGTGTCGGACTGTCCTATACGCTTGATACGGAAAAAGTAATGAGGCGGAAAGATATAGCCGTAGGACTATTGTATAGGGTAGCGAAGGCATTAGGCTATCAGATCATCGTTTATAACCCTAAACCGCCGCAGGGTTTGAAGCAAATGTATGTAGTAGGCGAGGGCAGGGCGAAGATCCTCAGCAGGGAGTTTAAGGGTAAGCATCATATTACCAGGGACAGTTACACGGGCGAGATATTCAGAATACCGAGAAAATACAAGAGGAAGAAATTTATACGGGTAAATAATAATGGCTAAGAAAGGAAACACTAATCAGGAGAAGCCGAAACTGAAATCTGACGATATGGCGGCTCTTATGACTATCGACAAGCAGATACGTCTAAGGGATGAAGAAAGTCCTGCGGTGAATAAGCGGAATCTTAAACTCTTGGAGAAAGCGGAAAAGTCAGAAGCCGTTGCTCAAAACCTTCTGCGTTTGGCAGGGGTTATTGATGAAGAAATCGGACTGATAGATCGGACGGCGTTAAAGAACGCTGCTGCCGTTGACCTTGACGATTGCAAGGCGGTCATGGAACGGACAAGAGACTACTTTAACGCTTGCGCTGTCGCAGGCAACCCGCCTTCGATACTCTCTTACTGCTCTGTCGGGTTGGGACTGACGAGAACAAGGGTGATGGACTATTGCCGGAAACATAGCAACGCAAGTACGGAGTTCCTAACCAGGGTTTCTGACCTTATTGCGGATCAGATAAGTACGGGTGCGTTATACGGTAATCTCGATAACATCATGGCGATATTTCAGCTTAAAAACCTTCACGGCTTCGCTGATAATGTCCGTATCGAAGCCGCTATGCCCGAACAAGCTCCTGAGATCGACGAGGATGCTCTTAAAGCCGAGTATATGAAGTATGCCCAGGATAACGGCATCGTCTTACCGCCGCAGGAAGGTGCTTAATGTCTGACTTGTTAAATATAATTGAGAGTGTAATAGAAAAAGGTACGGATAACATCAAGCCGTACCGTGATTATTATGACGTTTGCCTTCAAGACACAAAGTTTAATATTGCTAAACTTAAATGGTTAGAGAAAAAGGCTCTTGAAGCACAGAACAAGGCTTATGTCAATAACGATTTATCACTTTCTTCTGATTTTCACGAATTAAGACGGGATATTTTCACGGCAGTGGCACTTTTCGACTTTGATTCCTATATGATTGCATTGGAGTGGAACAGGAAACCCGAAGAAAGGTTCTATTTACCCCGAAGAAAGGTGTTAAAGGTTGCTGCCGACGCTATACAGGAGTTAGAGGATGATAAGTTAGACGAGTTGTTCTTATCTCAGCCTCCGAGAACGGGTAAATCTACCTTGATGATCTTTGCTATGACATGGAAAATGGGTAAGGATAGCGAGGCGAGCAATCTGTATTCGGCTTATTCCGATAAGATTACGAACAAGTTTTACGACGGCTGCCTCGAAGTTATCACAGATAACGTTACATACCGTTGGAATGAGATATTTTATCAGTTCGGCTACGGCAAGCCTCTGACGGATGGTAAAGATTTGACTATCAATATAGGCAGATTGAAACATTATCCGTCAGTTACGGCAAGGTCTGTTCACGGTACGCTAAACGGTGCTTGCGACGCTACGGGTTGGATAATCTCTGATGATCTTGTGTCCGGCATTGACGAAGCAATCAACAAGGACAGGCTTGTATCTCTTTGGCAGATAGTTGATAACAACCTCGTTACGAGAGGCAAGGACAAGACAAAATTCATTTGGGAAGGCACAAGGTGGGCGAACGGAGATCCTATCGGACTTCGTTTAGAGGTTCTCGACAGGGAAGAAAATAAGCATATCAGAAGAAAAGTAATCAATATTCCTGCTCTTGATGAAAACGAACAATCTAATTTTGATTACGATTACGGCGTAGGCTTCACGACAGAGTATTACTTATCTCGTAGAGCCTCTTTTGAATACAATCAGGATATTGCATCGTGGAACGCACAGTATCAGGGCGAGCCGATAGAAAGAGAAGGAACTGTCTTTGAATCGGGCGATATGAACTACTACAACGGCGAATTACCCCCTGATGATATGTTAGTCCGTAAGTTTATGGTCGTTGATCCGTCATTCGGCGGTGGCGACTATACCGCTTCCCCCGTCGTTTATCAGTATAGCGACGGCTCGGTATATATCCCTGACGTTGTTTATGACAACGGCGATAAGACCGTAACGCAGAAGTTGATAGTTGAAGCGATCATAAAGTACGGTGTGCAAGCCGTCCGCTTCGAGTGTAACAAAATGACTATGAGCTATAAGGAAGAAGTCGAGCGTGCTTTGGAAGAAAAGGACATAAAGATAAACATTATGTCAAAGACCGCACCGAATAATCAGTCAAAGGAAATGCGTATCTTCGACAAAGCACCGTTCATCAGGACTTTTTACTTCCTGGATGAAAACAAAAGGTCAAAAGCCTATAAAACCTTCATGGTAAATGTTTACTCTTTCCGTGTTACGGGGCATAATAAGCATGACGACGCACCCGATTCGCTTGCTATGGCTGCTGACTTCATAGAACGCCCCGTCAGTACCAAAGTTGAATTTTTCAAGCGTCCGTGGTAATCTGAAAAAAGATAGGTTTTCCGTGTTGTTTTCTTTCCTATCTTCTTTGGAAACCCCGTAACGACTGCTCACGTTGCGGGGTTTACTATATCTTCTCTTTTCTTGTTATATTTTTTCGTTTCACCCTATATCTTGTGTTTTTATGTTGACATAACACAAGATTTTGATATTTTATAAATATACAACATTGTAAAGTAGGACAATAACGAAGTTTACAATTTCTAATTGTAAAGCGAGGAAATGGCAAGGTTTACAATTCCTATTGAGGTAATTTGGCATGGCAGATAACGAGAACGAGATCACAACAAACAACGGCTACGGTCATGCCCTTTTCGGCAGAAGGGTTATATATACCGACGAAAGCGTTATCACGGCTGACAATGTTGTTTCTGTCGTTCAGGATGCGTTCCCTGCTCACGTTGCCAACAAGACCGAGATAAATTACCTTTACAACTACTACAAGGGCAAACAGCCGATTTTGGAGCGTGTCAAAGACGTACGCCCTGAGATCAATAATAAGGTCGTAGTCAACTTCGCTAATGAGATAGTCAGCTTCAAGGTCGGATATTTACTCAATCAGCCTTTTCAGTATGTTTCACTTAACGATAAGACGGACGAGGTAAACACCTTGAACGGGTATATGAATCAGGTAGGCAAGCAGGCTCAGGATCAGGAAGTGATTGAATGGAATCATATCTGCGGTACTGCATACAGATACGTCCAGGCGAACAACCCCGCCGATGTAGGCGAGGGTGATGCACCTTTTGATCTCTTTACCCTTGATCCGAGAACGACATTTGTTATCTATTCTTCGACATTTAAGAAAACAAGGCTTGCGGGTGTTACCTATACCATCAGCGAAAAGGACGGTCAGATAAGGAACTTCGTTGTATATACGAAAGACTATATCTTCACATTTGGAGAAAAGACCGAGAATAACGGAACGACTACTATTACGGGTTTTTCAACAAAACCTAACCCGTTAGGCGAGATCCCGATTTATGAATATCCGGCTAACAACGCACGTTTAGGCGCTTTTGAGATAGTCCTTCCCCTTCTTGATGCTTATAGCCGTATTTCTTCAAACGATGTTGACGGCGTAGAGCAGCAGATACAGAGTTTCTTGAAGTTTATTAACTGTGAGCTTGACGGAGATGGACTTGAAAACCTGCGTAGGTACGGTGCTATCAAACTGAAATCTATCGACGGCGCGCCTGCTGATGTTGATAGCGTAAAGACAGACTATTCCTATGACGGCGCTAACACTACGAAAACGGATATTTATAGGAATATCCTTACTATCTGTGGTATGCCCGTCCAGGGCAACGGCTCGTCTATTTCAGCTAATAACGGAGCTATCCTGATTCAGAACGGATGGTCGCAGGCGGAAGCGAGAGCTAAATCTTCGGAGACAATGTTTAAGGGTGCAGAGCGCAAGATGCTTGAACTTGTTTTGAAGATATGTAAGACGGTAGGCAAGGATAACATTAATCTTCGCCCTACCGAAATTGATTGCAAGTCACCGAGAACGAATTATGAGAATTTGCAGGTTAAAGCACAAGTTCTTTGCGAAATGCTTAACACGCCCAGGGTTCACCCTAAACTTGCGTTCGAGAGTTGTGGACTTTTCAGCGATCCCGAAAATGCTTATCTCGTTAGTGAAGAACATTACAAGGAAACGCTTGAAAAGTGGGAAATTGAAGATAGACCTGACGAGGACGGGGTAATTGACAATGGCGGAACGGAAACGGAAACGGAAACAGTACGAACTGACGGACTTGCTGATAGCGGTACTGGTAACGGAGCTTCGTAAAGAAGTCAATTACCTTGACGTTCTTGCGTTCGATGAACTGTCAGCGCCCAGGATAACGGTACTGACTAAAAAAATGGTAAGCCGCTTGTTAAAGAGTAATAAGAAGGCTTACATCAAGATAGCGAAAGAGGCATCGGAAGAAGCCTCCGAAGATATAAAGGAACTGACGGGAATAGCGGTAAAACCGTTAAAGACCGACGAGGCATTTATAGCGGCGATCCTCGCAGCATATAACCCGACAACGGGATATGTTTACGAGAACGAAGCAGACAGAAAGAGGGCAAGGCTCGCAGAAGCCTTGATAGCGGCGGTGATAGCGGGGTTAAGGCTCAACTATCGCAAGGAACTGAAAAAGTTTGCGAACTTGTGGCATACGCAGACAAAACAATATGCAATTTCTGTTGTTGATAACACAAGGATAGAGACTTTTAGGAAAAACGGCATAAGGCGTGTGCGTTGGGAAACGCAAAAGGATGAAAAGGTATGTGCCGAGTGCGGTGCGAGGGACGGCAAGATATTTGATATAGATAAATTGCCCGAAAAACACTACGGATGCCGTTGTTGGCTAATGCCCGTACTTGAAAAGACAAAAGGTAATAACGGCGAAAGCTGATTATATACACGTTAGAGAGAACTAACGGTAAATAAACACAAACGGAGAGAGAACTCCGGCAAACAAACACAAATCTATTATGAGAGAGAACTCTAAACGCAAGGAGAAAAACTTATGGCAAACATCGACACAACAAAGATCGAAGGTTACGAGAACATGACCGCAGAGGAAAAGGTCAAGGCATTAGAGGGATATACCCTTGCTGATCCTGATTACTCCGGCTATGTCAAGAAGGATGTATTTGACAAGACCGCTTCGGAACTCGCACAGACCAAAAAAGACTTAAAGGCTCGTATGAGCGACGAGGAAAAGGCAAAGGCTGAAAATGAAGCGCTTTTGAAGCAGTATAAGGAGCAGGCAGAAACCTTACAGAGAGAAAAGAATATTGCCGACAATAAGGCAAAGTTCATTTCAATAGGCTATGACGATTCCCTTGCTGCCGAAACCGCAGAAGCACTTGAAAAAGGCGACTTTGCTACCGTCTTTAAGAATCAGCAGACCGTGATCGAGAATGTGAAGAAGATTGCAAAAGGCGAGGCTATGGCTTCGACCACACCGCCCGCAGGCAAAGCAACGGACGGAAACAAAACGGTTACAAAGGCGCAGTTTGACGAAATGTCTTACTCCGAAAGAGTAAAATTGTTTGATTCAAACCCTGACCTTTATAACGAACTATCAAAATAAACTTATAAAGGAGAAACAAAATTATGGCACTTGATCCCAATGCTACAATGCTTACTAACCTGGTAAACCCCCAGGTACTCGCAGACATGATCGAAAAGAAGCTCGTTGACTACATGAGATTCGCCCCCCTTGCTACTATCGACAAGACACTCGAAGGCAGACCTGGCTCAACCATAAGTCTTCCGAGCTATGCGTATATCGGAGATAGTACAATCGTCGCAGAAGGCGCAGACATTCCGATTCAGCAGCTCACCGCTTCACCCGTTACCGCTACAATCTACAAGGTAGGCAACGGTATTCAGATTACGGACGAGGCTGTTCTTTCAGGCTATGGCGATCCTATGGGCGAGGGTGCAAAGCAGCTCGCACTTTCTATCGCTTCCGAGATTGATAACCTTACACTTAACGTACTGTCAGGTATCACATCACCTATGGTACACACCGCAGGTACACCTGGCACACTCGCTTTCGGTGATATTGCCGACGCACTCGAACTCTTTGGCGAGGACATTGACGAGGGTGGCGTTAAGGTACTTCTCGTTTCACCTAAACAGTACACAAACCTTCGCAAGACAAGCGGCTGGCTTCCTGCTTCCGATATTGCTGCTGATATTGCTATCAAGGGCGTAGTCGGTATGGTTCAGGGTTGTCAGGTCGTTATCTCCAACAAGCTCAAAGAGGCTTCGAGCAAGGAGAACGCTTATATCGTTAAGCCTGGCGCACTCCGTATCTTCACAAAGAGAGATACACTCGTTGAGGCTGAGAGGGATATTATCAACAAGTCAACCGTAGTTACTGCTGACAAACACCTGTGCAGCTACCTCTATGACAGCTCAAAGGCTATCAAGATCGTTGTTAAGTGATAGGTAACGCTTATGGGTATGCTTTTACACAGACGCAACGCAACGGTGGTTAAGGAAGGCAAGACCACGAAGGCTGCTGACATAGCACCCGTTGAAAAGAAGTCAAAAAAGGAAAAGGACGATAAGTCCGAAAAGTAAGACAAAGGAAGGGTTAGCGATATGACAAACGAACAGAAGTTAGCAATATTAAGACAGATGCTTGATAGCAGCGATACTACTTCGGATGCTATCGCTAACACTTACCTTGCCGCCGCCGAAAAAGCGGTAATAAATCTCGTATATCCGTTCGGGGATGGTACAGAGGATATGCCCGAAAAGTACGATTACGAACAGATTGAGATTGCGGTATATATGCTGAATAAGCGGGGTGCGGAAGGCGAAAACATACACGTTGAAGGCGGTACGCATCGTCATTTCGAGGCTGCTGATATTCCTGTCTCTTTAAGGGCAAGGATAACAAGTCAGGCGGGTGGTTTCTAATGCGTAGCATGACGAGAAACAGACAGAGTTTTTATTACGCTGATTTATTAAGCGTAGGTATGTCGCAAGACGCTGACGGAAACTACGTCGAAGATACCTTTAATTATTCTGATCCTGTAAAGGCAGAAGGTGTTATTACGGCAGCATCCGGCGAAGCACAAACACAATTATTCGGCGCAAACGAGATTTATGACAAGGTAATAACGCTGAATTTTGGCGAGAACTTTCTTGAAATAGGCTCGATACTTTGGGTTGATGTAGTTCCCGACATAGACGAAGAAACGGGGAAAACAGACACGCCTTATGACTATATCGTTGTAAAGGTTGCTAAATCTCTTAACTTCGTGAACGTGGCTATAAGGAAGGTTAATGTATCGTGAAAACGATTCATATTGACGTAGGAGACGCAAAATCTATCAGGGATGCAATAGCAGACCTGAAAGAGGTTCGCGCTGAGTGGTTACGGAAGGCAAATTTACTTTGCGAAACCGTTGCTGCTATGCTTGCCGATATGATAGCCGAAAACCTTTCACAGATACCTTTTAGCGACGACCTGAAAGATATATCAACGCATCAGGCAACGCCGAGAATACCGATATATGCTTCTTACGCAAAAGGCAATTCCGTAATCGTAGAGGAAAACGGCGGTGAGATAGCTTTTATCGAGTTTGGTGCAGGTATTTATCATAACAGTAGCGGGCGTAATAACCCGCTTGCTGAAAAGGTGTCTTTTGACACGGGAATAGGAAGCTACGGAAAAGGTCAAGGCAATAACAAATATTGGTTTGTTGCCCACAACCTTATATCTTGTGGTACACCCGCCTATATGCCGATCTACAACGCGATAGAGGCGATTAAACCACAGATCCCAACAATAGCAAGGCAGGTATTTGTATGAACTTATTTACACAGTTTAGAGAGATTTATACAACGGTGGCTAATGCGGTACTCGCAAGCTATCCCGATTGCCGAATCACTAATGCGTTTGTTTATGCACCTGCTCAGTTTCCTTGCGTTGCTATCGTATTATCCGACGATGGTACGAGATACGATACAAGAGACAGTTCAAAGATCGACAAATTCAGAGATATTACCGTAACCGTTGATGTTTATTCAAACAAGGCGGAAGGCAAGAAAACCGAAGCCGAAGATATTGCTCAAATAGTGATAGATACACTTTATTCCTTGAACTTCAACATGGTTTCATGCAGACCTTCAAGCAATATCAACAACGCTTCAAATTATAGGATCACCGCTACTTTTACGGCAACGGTAGATTATAATAATACTATATATACCAGGAGGTAACAGAAAAATGGCATTAAATACTTATGCTTCGTACCTTATGCACTCAACCGATGGTGGTACTACTTACGCAAAGCTGCTTGACATTAAGGACTACCCTGACATGATCGAACCGCCGGAGAATCTTGACGCCACAACGCTCAGTGATCCCATGAGGGTTTATATCCCTGGCATCAAGGACACGGGCGGAGCTATCGAGTTCGCCGCTAACTATACCCCTTCTGACTTTGCAACAGTTCAGGCACTCGAAGGAACAGAAGGCTACTTTGCTGTTTGGTTTGGCGAGGATGGCAACGGAACACCTGACGGACATAGCGGAAAGTTCTCTTTCAAGGGTTATCCCTATGCCGCTAAGAAGGGTGGCGGAGTAAACGAAGTCTCCGATATGACAGTAGGCATCATCCCTTCAACAGAGATTGCATTTACA
>Ga0247610_10001112_pt1 | contig 34345 bp, 65 predicted proteins | sample 174DNAGHGhighgp2_FD_193483 | JGI IMG/M metagenome (GOLD analysis project Ga0247610, IMG submission 193483) | Sheep rumen microbial communities from Palmerston North, Manawatu-Wanganui, New Zealand - 1742 DNA GHGhigh gp2 | ecosystem: Host-associated > Mammals > Digestive system > Stomach > Rumen...
ATAATAAACTCAATGAGTCGGAATGGGATTTTGATCTCCTCGCAGATCAGATCCCTGAACTTGATTTTGAAGGCTTCGATATAGACTGGGGAATACCGGAGATCGTGGAAGAAGAGCCGGAAGTAATAGAAGACGATGTTCCAGAAGAGGTTGAGACAAGATGCAAACTCGGAGACATCTGGCAATTAGGCGATCACAGACTGATCTGTGGAGACAGCACAGATGTAAATGTTGTTGATAGGCTTATGAATGGGGAAAAGGCTGATATGGTATTTACCGATCCGCCATACAACATAGCAAGCGATAGTAAGAACTTTGCATCTGATGTTTCAAAGGCTATGAAAGACTTGTCTGAAAGTGAATGGGATAAGGATTTTGATATTAGAGAAGTACTTGATAATATTCTTGTTTCAATTGCTGAAAATGCGACAGTTTATGTATGTACATCACATTTTCTCGCATCCGATATATGGGCATGGATGAAAGAATGGGCGGATCATTATGCATATTGCGTTTGGAGCAAACCGAATCCGATGCCATCACTTTCGAAAAGACATTGGACATGGAATACAGAACTTGTATGTTATGCGACAAAAGGAAAACATACTTTCAATTTTCCAAAGGAAGGACACGCTCTTTCTACATGGACTATTAACAAAAAAAATGGTAGTACTGGGCATCCAACGGAAAAACCTGTGGAAGTGCCATCGATGGGTATTTCACATTCGAGCAAAGAAAATGATATTGTGCTTGACTTATTCGGTGGTAGCGGATCTACTATGATCGCTTGTGAACAGTTAAATAGAAAATGCTATATGTGCGAACTTGATCCGCATTATTGCGATGTAATCATTCATAGATGGGAGAATCTGACAGGGAAACAGGCTGTCAGGATCGAAGAAGGCGATGGCTATGTACTCAGCGAGAAAATTGATCTGACCGATGCCATCAAAGAAAGCGTATCGAAGAGGAAAGAACATGGAGAAGATGACGAAGCGTGAGGAGCATCTTTACGAGATAGAAATCCTGCGTGGTGTTCTGGCTCGTACGGATAATAAATATCTGAAGAGAGACTGCAAAAAGGCGATTAAAAGGAAAGAGGCAGAACTTCGAGAGTATGATGCATGGCATTCGATAAGGTGATCTAAATGAATGACGAGAACTTGATCCCGAATAGTGAGAGAACTCCGAGCGAACTCCGAGAACAGACGAGGAGAGGCGGTATTGCTTCGGGCAAGGCAAGAAGAAGAAAAGCGGATCTCCGAAAAGCCATGCAGGAAGCGATGAACACCACATTCACGGATAAAAAGGGAAGAAGTAAAACAGGCGAGGAGATGGTGATCGCAGGTATTATTGCAAATCTGTCTGATCCTCATGCAAGGAACTGGGGCAGGGCATTAGATGCCCTTCTTCTCCTGACCGGACAGAATATGACGAAGGAGCAGATCGCCAAGATCAAGGCTGAGACAGAACTGACGAAGGCAAAAACAAAGGCGATTCAGCAAGACGGAGGATCATTGGCAGACATCGAGGATTTGACTCCTTTGGCTAATCTCCTGAGAGGCGAGACGAATGACGAAAACGGCAACGATTAACTGGAGTCCCTTCTCCAAGAAGCACAGGGACTATATTCGGGCATCGCTCTCTAACTGGTTTATGGTCGCCGAGGGAGCGATCCGATCAGGAAAGACGATCGATAACTGCATCATCGCTTCCATGTACTTGGAGACATGTCCTGATAAGATTCATCTGGCATCCGGATCTACTATCGCCAATGCGAAGATGAACATCGCAGACTGTAATGGCTTCGGTCTAGAGCATTTGTTCAGAGGCAGATGCAGATGGGGCAAATATGAACACAACGAGGCTCTGTATATCAAGACGAAGACAGGGACGAAGATCGTGGTCTTCGCAGGAGGCGGAAAGGCTGACTCATATAAGAAGATCCTCGGTAACTCTTACGGACTCTGGATCGCCACAGAGATCAACCTACACTACGACAGTAAGAATTCCGAGACATCATTCATCAAGGTAGCTCTCGGCAGACAGGTCGCATCTAAGAAACCTATGGTCTTATGGGATCTTAATCCATGTAATCCGAATCATGATATCTATGTGAACTACATCGACAAGTATCAGGAGGAAGGTCTCGAAGGCGGATATCATTATCAGCACTTCACTATCGCTGATAATCTCTCGGTAACTCCGGAGCGAAGAGCGCAGATCGAGTCCACATATACGAAGGGATCTGTCTGGTACAGGCGAGACATCCTCGGCGAGAGATGCAAGCCGGAAGGACTCTGCTATCCTATGTGGGAGAAAGCGATCGAGGATGCTCCGAAGGATGGATATGCTTCCGACTATTGTCTTTCCATCGACTACGGCACATATAATGCATTTGCATGTATGCTATGGGCAAAGTATGGAGAAGTGTGGTATGCTATTCGTGAGTATTACTATTCAGGCAGAACTGAAGGCGTACAGAAGTCAGACGAGGACTATGCACGAGACATCGAAGGATGGCTGAAGGACACAGGACTCCTATCGGAAGGGAGCAGGAGGCTGAAGGTCATCATCGATCCTTCTGCATCATCGTTCATCACAGTCCTAGATCAGAAACGGAAGTATCATGTCATTCCTGCCGAGAACGATGTAGAGGACGGAATCCGTGAGACAGCCAATGCCTTACAGAACGGATTCATCAAGATATGTCCCTGCTGTGAGAACTGGGCAAAGGAAGCAGGAGGATATTCTTGGGACGAGAAGAAGCAGGATGATCGTCCGGTCAAGGAGAAAGATCACCTGATGGACTCGATGAGATATTTTGTAATGACGATGCAAATTGTCACCATAAATATGAGGAGGCTGAGAAGAAGATGAAGACGTATCAGGATTTTCTGAAGGTAGGCGAGGATGAGAAGGCTCGTATGGCATTCGTGAAACTGTGTATTGACGAACACAAGTCATCGAAGGAGTATAAGACTGCGGTCGATGCCGATCTGTACGACAAACAGCAGAACGTCACGATCACGAAGTACATGAAACTCTTATACACAGCATCGGGCGATGCAGTACCGGATAACTACTCGGCGAATTACAAACTCTGCTCGAACTTCTTCAACAGGCTCACTACACAGAGGAATCAGTATCTGCTAGGTAACGGAGTCACATTCGGCAAGTCAGACACGAAGGAGAAACTCGGAGACAAATTCGATCAGGTCATGGTCGATCTAGGACACAAGGCACAGAAGGGAGCAGTCTCCTTTGGATTCTGGAACTTCGATCATCTCGAAGCCTTTGGCATGGACGAATTCAAGCCTCTGTATGATGAGGAGAATGGTGCGCTCATGGTGGGCATCCGATTCTGGCAGATCGACTCGACTAAGCCTCTCAGAGCGACTCTGTACGAGATTGATGGTGTGACCGACTACATCTACGATAGTGATGATCCGACAGGCAGAGTCCTCGAAGAGAAGAGGAACTATAAGACGATCCTGAATGGTACGGATGTCGATGGGACATACATCTATGGTGGCGAGAACTACAAAGGCTTCCCGATCATTCCTCTCTTCAATGTCCAGAAGAAGTCGGATCTCGTGGGCATGAGAGCGCAGATCGACTGCTATGATCTCATCTTCTCGAACTTCGCCAATGTGGTCGATGAGAATTCCCTGTTCTATTGGACGATCTCGAACTGTGGCGGAATGGACGAGGAGGATATGGTGCGCTTCAAACAGCAGATGGCTCGTATCGGAGTAGGCATGATCGAGGATCGTGGAGCGCAGGTCGAGGCACATACTGCCGAAGTCCCATACGCATCTCGTGAGGCTCTGATTGAGAGACTCCGCTCGGAGATTTACGAGGACTACATGGCTCTCGATACGAAGAACATCGCCTCCGGAGCAACGACAGCGACACAGATCGAGGCTTCCTATGAGCCTCTCAACAGCAAGACGGACGAATACGAGGCATGTGTAACGACATTCATCCTGAATCTTCTGGAACTGATCGGCATCGATGACAAGCCGACATATACCAGATCGAAGATCATCAACAGAAACGAGGAGATTCAGGTCATCCTCCAGTCTGCATCTGTCCTGCCTGAGTCCTATGTCACAAAGAAGATCCTCACGATCCTCGGCGATGCGGATGCTCTGGAAGAAGTGAATCTCATGAAGGAGCAGGAGGAGATGGATCTGAATACGGAGGACGAGGAGGAGACTCCAGTACCGGAAGAGGAGTGATGATCCATGCCGAAGAAGAAGAGGAGAGACTTCGGTCATGAATTCGCAGATAAGGAATTACGATCCTACGAGCGAGAACTGAAGAAACAGTATCAGAAGGCTTATCTGTCTATGCGAAAGGAGGCAGATAAGTTTTTCTCGAAGTTTGATGCTCAGACGAATCGAATGCTTCAGAAACTCGATAAGGGCGAGATCACGAATGAGGATTTCATCTCGTGGTATAACAAGACTCTGACTCAGAATCATAAGTATGATGATCTAGTCCATACTCTCGCAAAGGAGATGGATCAGACGAATCAGATGGCTCGTGATATGATGTCCGGTCACATGGCTTCCATCTATGCCGAGAATAGTAATCGGTCAGCATACGAACTGTGTCAGGACGTAGGAGCGAATCTCCAATTCGATCTTGTGGACAGACGGACAGTAGAGAAACTGATCAAGGACGGAGACAAGAAACTCCTGCCGAAGCCTCTGAATCCCAAGAAGGATATCCGATGGAATGAGAAGAAGGTCAGGTCTGCTCTGACTCAGGGCATCCTCCGAGGCGACTCTGTGGATAAGATCGCCACAAGGCTCGAACATGTGACCAAGATGAATCGGGAGTCTGCTGTCAGAACTGCTCGGACTCTGACTACTCAGGCGGAATGTGCAGGGCGACAGGACAGATGGGAGGAAGCAGAGGAGACATACAAGATCGAGATGCAGAAGACTTGGATGGCGACTCTCGATGATCGGACAAGAGACTGGCATGCAGAACTGGATGGAGAGTCGGTCGATCTGGATGAGTCATTCAAGAATTCGGTAGGCGAGATCAGGTATCCATGTGATCCGGATGCAGATCCTGAGAACATCTATAACTGCCGATGCACCATGATAACTTCGATCAAGAAATATCCTCATGATCTCTCTCGGCGACAGATGGGAAAAGGCATCGAAAACATGTCGTACGATCAATGGAAAAGGGAGGCAACAGAGCGAGCAAACGAGCGGAAGAAGTCGAAACATGACGATGATGACGATGAGTAAATGTACATTCTGATGTATAAATATACATTAAAATGACCGAAGAAAAAGAACTGTCCAAATATTGGGACATATGCCTAGAAGCCATTTAAATGCCCTTTAAACGCTTTGGAGGCTAAATATGGGGAAGTATATTCAGAAGTTTTTACTCGAAGTTTCTTACTGGCAGTAAGGTTTGCGGTCTCGCTCTTTTGTTCGGTTTTCGGAGGCGGAATGGGGCAGATTTTGGACATCATGCATACTTCATGCATAAGAGGCATGCATAGAGCATACAGAAGGAGGACGAAAATGGCGAACGATGTGACCATGAATTTTCATGATGACGAGTTATTTTCTGAACTGGAATTGAAGAAGGAAAAGGCTCTCGCTCTGGTCGGGATGCAAGCGGAAGGAGATGCCAAGATCGAGATCGAGTCCGATCCTCGCAGAGTCGATACCGGACGATTGAGGAACAGCATCACATGGGCGACTACTAAAGAGCATTCGACTCCTGAGCCTACTTCAGATAATCCTGATGCATCCGATGCAGATGGTCTCAATTCATCTTCTGCCGAGCAGGATGCTGTTGTCATTGGTACGAATGTCGAGTATGCCTACGAGATCCATGAAGGAGATCCGTCTCGGAAACTCGCTCCGAATCGTTTCCTACGGAATGCGGTCGAGAAGAATTACGAGACGTATAAGCGGATCATTGACGATACGATGAAGGAGTAGTATCATGAAGTTACCCATTGAGAGACTTCTTCCACTCACCTACTAAATCGACTATATCGACTATGAAGAAGTTACGCAACAGTAAGAGCATCCTCCCTCACGGATGCTCTTTTTATATTTGCAAATTGAAAATCCTGTGATATCATGAGATTAGTGGCGAAAGAATGTTCACTTTCAAGATTCTAATCACGAGAGAATGTGACCGAGAGACAGGAGGATTTTCACTATGGCACTTACAAAGGCTCAGGTCAAAGAGATTTTATCCGAAGCAGGAGCAGATGGCGAGAAGATCGCAGATGCAGTACAGAAGATTCTGGATGGGCATGTAGCGACTATCGAGGCTCTGAAGGAAGAGAGAGATTCTCTGAAGAAGGAGATCGAGGCTAACAAGGCTGATCTCGCAGAGTATGAGAAACTCAAAAAGAACAACGGAGACATCGAGGCTCTGCGGAAGGAATACGATGACTTCAAGGCTAATGTAGAAGCCGAAAAGATCAAGGCGAAGAAGGAAACGGCATATCGAGAGATCCTGAAGGATGTCGGAATTCCTGAGAGACATTTCCCGAAGATTCTGAAGTATTCGGATGTCGATGGCATCGAATTCGATGAAGAAGGTAATGTCAAGGGAGCAGACGAGATCCGGAAGAACATCGAGGCAGAATGGTCTGATCACATCGAAAAGAAGATGGTCGAAGGTGTGAAGACTCCGAATCCTCCGTCTAATGGTGGTACGAAGACCACAATGACAAAGGAGCAGATCAGGGCGATCCCTGATGCTCAGGCAAGACAGAAGGCGATGATCGAGAATGCATCTCTCTTCGGTCTGCCAGAATAAACGCATGAAAGGAAGTAAAAATCATGGCAAACGTAATCACAGATGCAGAAACCAATGTAATCAAGAAGGCGAATATCGCTAAGGTAAGAGAACTGGATTTTGCCCAGTTATTCGGTGAGAACATCGTTAACCTCATCAAACTCCTCGGCATTACTCGTAAGATCCCTGTACAGGCAGGAGCAGTCCTGAAGGTGCTGAAGGTAACAGGCACTCTCGAATCCGGTGCAGTACCGGAAGGCGAGATCATTCCGCTTTCTCAGTATGCTACCACATGGACAGCCATCGGCGAGATGAAACTGAATAAGTGGAGAAAGGCTACCACAGCAGAAGCGATCCTCAAGGGAGGCTTCGATCAGGCTGTTAACGATACCAATGCGAAACTGATCAGAGACATCCAGAAGAGCATCCGTACCGATTTCATCACATATCTCGGTCTCGGCACAGGCTCTGCCTCCGGCACGAATCTCCAGAAGGCTCTCGCTGATGCATGGGGACAGTTACAGGTTAAATTCGAGGATGATGACATTCAGGCTGTTTATATCCTGAATCCTCTCGATGTTGCTGACTATCTCGGAACAGCACAGATCAGCACACAGACAGCCTTTGGCTTCACCTACATCGAGAACTTCCTCGGTCTTGGTACAGTAATCCTGACAGCACAGGTTACACAGGGTACATTCTATGCGACAGCATCTCAGAACATCGTAGCATACTACATCGATGCTCGTGGTGCAGACGGACTCGGTGAGGCTTTCGATTTCACCACAGATTCCGAGACAGGTTTCGTAGGTGTTCACGAAGATTCTAACTATCAGAGACTCCAGTCCGAGACTGTTGCTATCGCAGGTGTAGATATCTTTGCAGAGCAGGTAGATGGTGTTATCGTAGGAACGATTAACTCAAACCCTTCGTAAGCCTCACAGTAACGTCCGAAACTGATGAGGCTTCATTCCCTTGGACGGACAAAAAAGCATCTGATATGCAGAGCGATGTCGTAGTAAGCGGGAACACTATCTCCGGTGATCTCAAATTCATCGAAGGTGGTCTCTCTCCGAGCGGAACACTTGCAGGAGATGGATGGTTTGTCGCTCTGAAGTGGACAGATCCTGACACCACACACGGAGTAACATCTCTGAAGGTAGGTCTCAGACCTTCCGCATCAGGTATGGATCTTCAGGAATGCATCGAGGATACCGATCGTAATGGTGTATTCAAGATTTCTCCGGATCTTGATCAGGTGCTTATCATTGAGCAGGCGAATGCTTCCGGAAAGAAAACACGTCAGGTCTTCGATCTGGATTTCACGTTTCTTCCGGCAGAGGATGACGAAGGAGTCTGATTATGGCTTATAAGGCGATAGAACGATTCAAAGACCTGAAGGATGATCGGTATCTCTATGAAGCCGGAGATAAATATCCGAGAAAAGGCAAGCGAGTCTCAAAGGCTCGTATTGCCGAACTTCTCGGATCTGACAACAAGAGAGGTCGTCCAGTAATTGAAGAAGTAGAGGAAGAGTAAGATGATGATCCTGTCCGAATTATGTGGAGAAGTGAATAACTACTTCGATAAGAATCAGCCGAAGCATTCTGGCTCGTTCACGATCGAGAATGGCATCCTCGTTGATGCCGAGGCTCTTGGTCTTCAGATCGGACAGTATTACCGAATCATCGGATCTGTCTTCTGCGATGGTGTCCATAAATATACAGGCGAGTCAGATGAGGATCTCACAGATGAGGTCTTCTCTGGCTCTGTCTGTCTCATGGCTGTTCCGAAGGAATTCGCTGATCTGGCTAAGGAAATCGGAGAGTGGGTGGAGAAGTATGGCGAGGCGAGCATGTCGCCTCTGGCATCCGAATCACTCGCTCCTACTTCCTACTCCTACTCGGTGAATACCGGAGCAGGATCGGGAGCGGTCGCCACATGGCAGAACGTCTTCTCCTCCAGACTGAACAGATGGAGGAAGATCAGACCATGAGCATCTTCAATTCTACGCTTCTGGATGAGTATAAGAAGTCCTTCAGGCTTTGGCATAGAGTCTCTCATGACGATGACTATGGCGGATATAAATGGACATGGACAGCAGGTGCATCCTTCGATGGTATTCTGACCGAAGATGCCTCTTTGACAGCGACTGTGGCAGGTATCGAGACTAAGACGAAGGCATACGGAATCAAGGTCAAGAGAGATGCTCCTCTCGAATTCAAGACTGTCTTCAGAGAAGAGAAGGATGGAGTCGGAGGCGACTGGTATATCATCACTTCTGATAAGCCTCTGAACAGTCCGAAGATGTCAGCGATGGACATGAAGATCCTGTCCTGTCAGGCATACGAGCCGACAGACTTTGATGAGGAGGACGAAGATGGCGACTCTTGATAAATGGTCTGCTCAGAAGGTGTACTGGTCTTCCTTCGGTCTTCCTGCATACGAAGAGAATACTGTCCCTGATGATGCGGTCATGCCGTATCTGACATATCAGGCGGTCAATGGTCAGTTAGGAGGAGTCCCGAATGCATCGGCGAATCTGTACTACAAAGGCACATCATGGGCGAAGATCATGCAGGAAGTAGATCAGATGGAGAAGGCGATCGATCGTCAGTTATTCATCGAAGGTGGTATAATGAAGGTACGGAGACCAGTACAGAACTTCGCACAGCCTATGCCAGAAAACGATAAAAAAGTAAGAAGAATGTTGTTGACTGTTGAGATCGAATTCCTCACAGTTAACTGAGAAAGGTGGTAATCAATTATGTGTGCAACGTGGAAAGCATCAAGAATATCTGCTGATCAGATCGGCGATATTCAGGTTGATGGTGGTGTACTTCTGAAGGGAACAGGCTTCGATCCGAGCGATCCGAAACTGTTCAATGATTCAGACATCCTGCTCGTAATGACAGGATCTCCGACTGTGAACTGTGTCCCGACAACAGAAGATTTCTATGCCGATATCATCGGTGTACCGAATAACTCGAAGCAGGGAAAACGTGTGACCGGATGGGATGCGAACATCGGCGGAACTGCTCTGAACTTCGATCAGTCTGCTATGGCTTTCTATCTCGGATCGTCTGAGGCGACATCTGATGGTCTTGGTATCAAGGCGAAGTATCAGTATGATCTCTCTGACTTTAAGGATATGTGGGCATTGTTTGACATGGCTGATCCGACAAAACTCTTCGCAGTCAAGATCGAGTCTGCTCTGAATACGGCAGGATTAGCATTCAGCACGTCAAAAAACGGCAAAGGTCAAACAAATTTTACCCTAACGGCACATAGCGATGCGAGTGATCCGGAATCTGTCCCGATGTCCTTCTACTTCTTGGAGAAGTCCGATGATGCTCCGACAGAATACACATATACTGCGGTAACTCCTGTAGGCACAGAGAATCCGAAGGAAGAAGGATGGTATGTACTGAGTGGAGATCGTTATGTACTGACACAGGATGAGGAAGTAGATTCGAATAAGACGTACTACGAGAGATCAGAATCCTGATCTCACAATGAAAAGGAGAGCAAACAATGAAAAATCTAGCAACATGTAAACCGAGTGAATTCCTGAAGCAGACTCTCAGAATCAAGAGACTGGTCGAGAAGTGGCTCACATCTGAAGACATCGCAGAGATCCGGAAGAGACTTCCGAAGAAGGAAGCGATCCTCAATACTATGACCAAAGAGGAGCAGGGCGAGGTCTTACTTCGTAACCAGAAGGCAACGAAGGAACAGGCTATGAAGAACTTCATGGACATTCTTGACATCATGCTCGACAAGAAATTCGATGAGACTCTCGCTGTGATCGCTCTCTCGTGCTTCGTTGAGCCGGAGAACGTTGATGATTATACCATCGATGACTATCTCGGAAGCCTCTCGGACATGTTGGAAAACAGGAACGTGATCCGTTTTTTCGCTTCTGTGGCACATTTGGGGCAGACCAATATCTCGCTTGTGTCCAAGGAATAAATCTGGATATTCTCGAACTGTGCGGAAGCGGATATGTAATGGACTATTGCATGTCCGCTTTTCGCATAATGGACGAGGAAAAGGCATGGAAGAACTACATAGCGGATGGTCTGTTCGCTCTAGTTACAAAGACCTTGACCTATAAAAAGAGATTCAGCGATCTTCTGGAGGAGGCGAAGGCTGAGGCTCACGCTGAAGAAAACCAGAAGAATAACGAAGAAGAAGCGGATCGGATCACTAATCGTTTATTGGATAAATTGAGAGGAGAATAAGACTATGAACGTAATGGATCTGGTCGCAAAAATATCTCTCGACTCACAGGATTACGAGAAGAATGTCGAATCCTCGAAGAAGTCCTTCTCTTCGCTTGGATCTTCCATCGCATCCGGAGCGAAGACGATCGCCAAGGTGGGAGTAGGTGCATTCACTGCCATCGGTACGGCGATCGGAGGAGCGACTACGGCTCTTATCAAGAATGCAGGAGAGACAGCCTCCTACGCTGACAACATCGATAAACTCTCGCAGAAGATGGGATTCACGACTGATGCCTTCCAAGAGTGGGATTTCATAATGCAACATAATGGATCATCGATCGAGTCCGTCAAGGGAGCGATGGTCAAACTCGACAAGGCTCTTGACTCGAATTCCGAGGCTTTCAAGGAACTTGGTCTCAATGCGGAAGCCATGCAGAATATGTCCTCAGAAGAGAAATGGGAGGCATCCATCAAGGCTCTTCAGGGAGTGACAGACGAAACCAAGAAGGCTGAACTGGCACAGGAACTTTTCGGAAAGTCGTATCAGGAATTCATGCCTCTTCTGAATTCTTCTGCTGAAGATGTGGAGAACATGAAGAAGCAGGTACACGATCTCGGAGGAGTCATGTCCGAGGATGCGGTCAAGGCAGGAGCGCAGTATCAGGACAGCCTCCAGAATCTGAAGACGGCTCTGACCGGAGCGAAGAATAACCTGATGGGCGAATTCCTGCCGAGCCTCTCGACAGTCATGGATGGACTCTCTGCGCTCTTCTCAGGCGATGAGAGTGGTATCGGCAAGATCAAGGAAGGCATTGAGTCCTTCGCTCAGAAACTGAATGAGAAACTGCCGAAGGTCATTCAGACAGCAGGCTCGATCCTGACTTCCTTGATTTCGGCTCTCCCACAGGCATTCGAGGCTATCGCAAGTCAATTACCATCTATACTCGAACAGGCTATCCCTGTCTTGATCGATGCGGTCGTAGGTCTGGCAGATGCTATAGTTTCAGCACTCCCGAAGATCATCGAGGCGATCGAAAAGAATATTGATAAGATCACGAGCGGTCTCTCCAAGATCCTGATGGCTGTAGGTCAGATAATCTTGAAGCTAGTCCCGAAGCTCCTTCCGATGATGATCAAGGTCGCTCTCGAATTGGTCAAATCCTTGGCGAAGGGATTTATCGAGAATGCGAGCGAGGTCATTCGTGCGATCTTCGAATTGGTCGATGTCATTGTTAAGGAATTGACGAATCCGGATACGCTGAGTCAATTACTCGAATGCGGAATTCAAATCATCATCGCTCTGGCTAAGGGCATCCTCGAGAATCTGCCTATGCTCCTCGGTACAATGGGCGAAGTCCTCACTAACGTCATCGGATTCCTCGTGACGGAAGGAATCCCGATGATCCTCGAAGGTGCTATCGATTTGTTCGAGGCGATTGGAGACGGAGCTATCAAGGCGATAGGCTATATCATCTCTAGTGTCGGAAGTATCCTCACAAAGATCCTCGGAGGCGAAGGACTCGGATCTTGGGGATCGGACATCCTCAATAATGCGATGGGTGTCTTCGAGAATATCGGTGATGGTCTCATGGGTGCATGGGACTATATCACAGGCAAGATCAGCGAATTCGGCGAACTAGTCTGGGGCGGTATCAAGGATGTCTTCAAGGGAATGTGGGATTTCGGTAAGGAACTGGGCGAGAATATCTGGAAGGGTATCAAGTCCATGTGGGGCAAACTGAAGGATGCTCTGAACCCGAAGAACTGGTTTTCTGGTACGAGCCTCATCTCTGACGAGATGAAGGAGACGATGCAGAATTATGGTAAGGATTCTGCGGAAGGCTTCATCAAAGGTCAGCGAGAAGGATTCGATATCAACAGTCCATCTAAGAAGATGAATTGGATCGGCAAGATGGTAATGTCCGGATATGCAGAAGGTATGGAGGACGAGACTCCTGATGCCGTGAATAAGATTCAGGATGCCATGAATGATGTGGACTATGGAGCAGTCTCCATTGACTCTCTGACATACTCTCCGAGTGGAGCGAAGGCAGGAAAGTCGATGGATCGTCTGATCGATCTCGCTCGTGCGAACAGCCAGAAGCCAGAGATCATTCAGTTAATGCTTGGCAACAGAATTATCGAGGAACTGTATATCGATGCGAAGCGGAATATCACTACGAGAAGTGGAGGTCAAGTGAATGTCTGAGCGAGTATATTATGATCTCCTAGAGATCAACGGAACGAAACTCCCTGATGTCGAACTGGGCAAGGGAGCGGTATCAGTAGGCAAGGAGTATAAGTACAACGAATACGAGACCGAAGGAGGAGGAAAGGTCATCGAAGAGATCGACTCGGAAGGCAAACTCAGAGGAACTGTCTCCTTCTCAGGAATGCTTCAGAGTCAGATCCAGACGATCGAGGCTTCGATCGAACTGGTCTCCGAGATGAAGATATATAATCCGAGGACAGGCTCGCCGAGATCATTCCTCGCTCTGATCACTCCTGCCAGTACAGATAAGATCATCCATGATGCAGGAGCAAATGCGTGGACGTATGGCTTTGACTTCGAAGAGATAGGAGATATCGAAGATGATTGATGTATCGAATGACTATATCGAGATGATGACCGGACGAAGACTCCGGAACAGAATCAGAGTCCAGATCATCAATGGTGAGGACTCCTACGATCTGGAGAATAAGGACATCGTGAAAGGCTCTCTGTCGATTAACTGGAGAGCATGCAATAACCGAGACTTCAACCTCGGATCATGCTATGCTTCCAGTATGTCCTTCTCATCCTTTATATCGGTCATTCCTGAGATCGAAGGTCAGTCCGTAACGATCATCATGACAGGCTTCTACAAGGTCGGAAACTCTGAGCAGGAGATCCCTCTCGGAGTCTTCCGATGCTCTTCGCCGAAAGTGGCGAGCATGGTGACACAATACGACTGCTCGGATGCGATGACAGACTTTGATCAGAATATCGAGTCCCGATTCACAGGCACAGCCTTCAACATTCTCTCGTTCATCTGCGAGAGATGTGGAGTGGAGGTCGGTGTCACGGCATATCAGGTCTCTCAGATGCTCAATTCTGAGCAGATCCTCACGATCGATCCTGAACGAGTCCTCACATACCGAGATGCACTCTCGTATGTGGCGATCATCCTTGGCGGTTATTGTATCATCGACAGATCCGGCAGACTGGTCGTGAGACAGTTTCACACGACTCCTGATATGGAACTTCCTCGGCACAGAAGAACGTCTGCAACGTTCGCAGGATACAAGACCATCGTAAACGGCGTGAAATGCCGTTTCCTCGCCGAGCAGAACTTCTATCCATATCAGATCATTGATGAGACAATCGAAGGCATTGTGGTCGATTTAGGCGACATTCCGATCATCAACGATACAGACCGAGTGAAGACACAGATCCTGACGAATATCTATAATCTCCTCCGAGAGATCGAGTATTATCCATGCGAGATCGGCATGGTCTCTGATCCGAGCATCGAGGCAGGAGACATGATCAAAACGAAGGATCGGTATGGATACGACCGGAACATCCTCCTGACATCAGTTACCTTCGGATGGAGAACAGAATCGACTATTCTCTCGGAAGGCGGAAACCCGAAGGAGAAGGCGGTATCGACAGCAGAGAAGAAGAACAAGGTCGAACAGGATGCGATCGCCAAGGCTTCTCAGATCGTAACAGCCACATACGTCAATGGCAGTCCGATCACAGTAACGGATGACGGACTAGAAGAGATCACGAGTCTTCGCTTCGCTACGAATAAGGATCTGACAGCGATCTTCGGAGCAGAGATCCCGATCTATTCCTCTGATGATGGTGTCATCGAAATATCGTACTGGGATGCAGGATCTCAGGGCGATACAGTCAAGGCTCGTGTGCATACCGGATATAATCTGATCACTCTCGTTAACCATCTGCACTACGATCCGAATAGAATTGTGCTCTTGCAGTTAAAAGCAAAGACAGAGCCTTGGGCAACAGGTGTCCTCGCTCCTACGATCACGATCGCTCAGGACTCGATCAGATCCTACATTTTTGCACAGGGACTCGAAACAGAAGAGCCTTGGGATGGTATCATTACGATCCCCGAGAATATCGGTTATGTGGAGTCCAGACTCGCTCTGTATGGTATCACAGATGGCATCTCGGTCGATGTTCGTCTTCCGGTTTCTGCCTCTGTCGATGAGTATCTCGATCATGTGACATCAGGGATGCAGATGTACGGAATATCTGATACAATTACAGTAGGTCTGGAATACGGAGAACAGTATCTCCGATGTGGAGCAGGACACAGAGCAGGAAACGGCAGAATGTTCGCTCCGCTCACGATCTGAGGATGAGGAATATGGAAAAGACATTGGCAGTATCACAGGGCATCTGGAGAGTCGAGCAGGACGTATCGACTCTCCATGTCTGGCTTCTGCGGTACGGAGAGCCTATCGATGAATGGGATGGAGATAAGCGGTATTCATTCGAGGAACTTCATGACATACTCCTGAAGGAGAGTTATAAGAGGAGGAAGGAATAATGGCAACGTATGTATCGAAGGTCTGGAAGGATCTTCAGGCAGAGTATCCGACTAGATATACTCTTCTGAAGTCGGATCAGTCTCAGGAAGTAGTCACGATCCAGAATAACTTCGGAACGATTACTGAATCCGGAGACGTTTTTGATAAGCAGACAATGGAGGATCTCGAATCACGCATAAATGCAGGATTCCAGTCCGTAGAAGAGATCACGGCAGGGACAACAGATCCGACAGGCGGTAAGAATGGCGATATCTACTTCAAGACCGAGACGGAAGGCGGAACGACAACGATCATCGGCATGTTCGTTAAGATCGGAGGCTCTTGGCTCGAAGTATCTGTTGGTGGTGCATCTCTCCCACAGGCAGAGGGAGGTGGATTTTAATGGCTGATTATGCGATTCATGACACAACCCTTGAAGCAATCGCTGATACCATCAGAAAGAAAGATGGTACAAGCGCATTGATTGACCCTGCTGATTATGCAGACAGAATCAACATCATGGGAATGCTAGAAGAAAAGACAGTCTCTGGTTCTATCGCCCACATCACGGACGGCGCAGACGAAGTACCGTTGAAGAAATGCGAAATCACGTTACCTGCTTCGCTTGATGGGTATTCGGAAATTGATGTTATCCATGCAGGGAAAAATCTGCTTGATTTATCAAATATTGTAAATGGTGATTATACTGGAACTGGCGCAGAATTTGTAAATAATGTTGTTGCAGTTTCGCCGATGGCAATAAAAGGCGGAGCGAACTATATAATGACGTGTTCTTCTTCCGTATCTGGCTTTTATTTCCGTTTCTATGACGAAAACAACACGGAAATAACAGAAGGAAGATTATCTGCTTATAACGTTACTTCGAAAACATTTTCGACACCTAGTAATGCGGTAACGTATATACCTATGTGGTATAACGCTAGCGGTTTGACGCCTGCCGATGTGGTAAGCAAATCATATATGATTGAAGCAGGAAGTTCTGCCACAACATACGAACCCTATACCGCCCCGACGCAGTACACGGCTGATTTAGGTCGCACGATTCACGGCGGTACGGCGGACGTGGTGAACGGCACTGGGACGGAGACATATAACGGTCTTGATTTGTCAACGCTTACATGGTCGGGCGGTATTATCGGCGGTCAAATGTGGTGTTGGTATTGTGATATTTCAAGCACTAATCCCGAATTGCCACCAAATAGTAGTATATTTGACGGAATGAGCGACAATTATACACCCATCAGATTTAACGGTGTATCAAACACGGCGGACACTATTGCAATACGTTCCAACGGTGTTCTTTACGTCAATAATGGAAGCGATACGGTCGAGCCAATGGGACACGTTACGTATAAACTTGCTACACCGTCAACGTTCACTTTCACACCGATAACACCGACACCCGAAACCGCACTAGGAGTGAATAACTTTTGGGCGGACGAGTGGGACACGGAAGTGACGTATAGAAGTAGTGGCACGGTACATCAATATCCAGAGGGTGAGGAGGTATATTTCTAATGGCTAAATATCTTGTAGAAGAGCAGACGTTAACAGACATAGCAGATGCTATTCGTGAGCAGACAGGAGACGAAAACCCTATTCAGTTATCGTCTTTTGCTAGTGAGATTGCAAGTATTCAAGGAGGCGGAAGCGTGAATTATTCAACAACGGAACATGAAGTGGGTACATGGATAGATGGTTCGACCATCTATGAAAAAACTGTCGATGTCGCTCAATATAATGTAACGGCAAGCAGTAGTGCTTGGAATAATCTATTCGATGTAACTAGCATAAATATGGTTATATCTGCAGAGGTGCATAAGGAATGTCCAAATGTTGGTCAGTTTCTTATGTTCCGAGCGAATAATGGATATGTGCAAGTAGCAAGTAATACAGCAGTAAATCTAACAACTTTCGTTAGTTTGTCTGTGACATTCAGATATACCAAGAGCGCATAAAGGAGGAACAAAAATGAGTAGATTGACATTGAGGGATAAGATCGCAGATTGTCGGTGCAGAGGCGAGATTCTACCAATGAAGGGACATCTCCGACTCGAACTGGAGGATATCAGGGACGGAAAGAAGATCGTCACAGAGTCTGATAATCTGGTCACGAAGGCTGTCCAGAGTATCTTCGATCACAACTATTCAGGACTCGCTCGGTACGATGCTCTCCAACCTCTAAAATCGCTCTATTCGGGAGTCTTCGCATTCCAGAATCAGCAGACGGAGAATGCGAATAACTGGCAGTTAGATAACGATCTCGTTAATCCTCTTGTCGCCCATGCAGGAGATCAGGCGAATAATACAGGCTCTACTCTGCGAGGATCTCCGGTATCGAATGAATGGATCGAGTCCGATAATTCGATCTCGATGTCTTGGCTGTGGGATAACACGCAGGGAAACGGACATATCGAGTCTTGTAGCCTTGTTCCTGCGACTCTCGGTAACATGGGAACGAAACCATTCAATGACGAATTTAATCCGCTTTCGGTCTTTGGTAATGATGTGTCTATGAATAACCAATGGAGCGAGGCGATCTCGAAGGAGTATCCGATGTCCATCTCAGACGATGGCAAGACTTCCCGATCTGTCTGGATCGATGGAACGACATTCAAGGAGTATGAAGTCCGCCATGATTACTTTGCTTTCGGCATCATGCGAGGCAGTAGAGACTGGCAGGAGGTCGCTGTCCGTACAGAGACGATCCGAGGAGGAGATAATAGGATCGTTTTCGATGATGACGATTACTACTACATCGCTCGAGCATACTATAATAATCAGACATCGAAATATGGTCTGTATATCGACAAGGTGAATAAGTCCACATTCGTGGTGACTCAGGCAGACTGTGAATTCCCGACTACGATCACGCTGTTTACCGGAACGATCAATCCTTATAAGAATGGTAACTTCAGGATCTTCGCATTCGATGGAACATATCTCTACTTCCCGAATGGCACAGGAAATGCATTCGCAAAACTGAATATCTCGGATGTGGATGATTCGATCATCCTCGATGGTGAAGTAACGATAGAGAAGACGAATGCATCCGAAACTAATTTCCAGATGATGACTCCTCTGGCGATCAATACTGGTCTGATCCTTGGTGGTAATTACCTGATCAATGGTAACAAGACATATCCGATCCGTCATGTACGAGGCATTGGAGGAGCAGACTCATATCTAGCCGGACAGCATTGGCTGTGGCTCGTCAGGAAGGGAGCATCTGTCTATGGTAATGCTAAGGAGACATACGGATCTTCCTCGTCTCAATGGGCAGGACAGAGCAACGTTCTCTGCCAGATGTTCAAATCTAGTGTCGTGAATCTCGCCGAGGCTAAAGATAAGGGTACATCGCAGACGATGCGAATTGTCTATACGCTTACCGAGCAGACAACGTGATATAATGAAACTGAAGGAGGATGATAACATGATGAGTAACAAGGTATATGATGTTCTGAAGTATATCGCACAGATCGTGCTTCCTGCATTGGCGACATTGTACTTCGCTCTCGCTCAGATTTGGGGACTCCCATACGGCGAGCAGATCGTGGGAACGATCACTGCGATCGATGCCTTTCTAGGAGCGATCCTCCGGATCAGCACGATCCAATATGAGAACAAGAAAGACGAAGGTGAGGAAGATGCTTGAATCGATCATAGTGGCATTGATCACAGGTGGTCTCTCTCTGATCGGAGTAGGTCTCTCGGTCTTCGCCTCATCTCGTAAGACTCAGGCAGAGTATGAGAAGAGTCAGGCTGTCATGAACGAGCGCATCTCGGAACTGACCAGAGAGGTCAGGGAGCATAACAATTTTGCTCGCAGGATGCCTGTGGTCGAGGAACAGATCAGGATTCTCTCGGATCGGATGGCGATCCTAGAGAAATCAACAGTTTCAAGGAAGGTATGATATGGATAAATACACGAATAAAGGACTCATCGCCTATGCCAGAGCCATGCTCGAATACCATTCTCCGTATTGGTATGGTACGTATGGGCAGACTGCGACAGAAGCTCTCTACGAAGCGAAAAAGAGGCAGTATTCCTCCCAATACTCCAAGTGGTCGAAGGAATCGTTCACCTCGCAATATGGAATGAAGGTACATGACTGTGCAGGACTCATCAAGGGATATCTCATGAGTCCCTGCATCGATGGAAATGGCATCGTCACAGATCCTCTGAAACCTTCGGTCTATAACAGCCAGTATGACTGGTCAGCGAACATGATGATTCAGCACTGCTCGGAGACAGGAGATATCAAGACGATACCGGAGGAGGAAGGTCTGATCGTATGGAAGGATGGTCATGTCGGAATCTATGATAAAAATGGATATGTGATCGAAGAACGAGGTCATTCCTATGGCACAGTACGTACTCGCCTCGCAGATCGTCCCTTCGTGAAGTGGGGAAGGCTCTCGGTCATCGAGTATATCAAAGATCCTGTCCCGACTCCTGCTCCTTCCGGATCGATCTCCATGCCTACGCTGAAGAAGGGCGACAAGAAGGATGAGGTCACTCTCTTTCAGATGTGCATGAACGATCTAGGATACAAGGATCAGGACAGAAAGGCTCTCGTGGTCGATGGCTCTATGGGCGGACGATCCATCTACGTCCTGAATCTCTTCAAGGCTGACAATGGTCTTCCGGTCAACGGTATCTGCGATGATGCCACATGGCAGAAGATCCTGCACAAGCGGTACAAATAGGCTTGCAGAGCGGTTTATTCATGCTCTCCTTAATATTCTGCAAGTATTGAGATCCCTTCGGGGATCTCTTTTTATTACAGTTTTGTTACAAATAGTATTTTTCTCTTGTTTTCGGACATTGTAGGGACTACAATAGAGACATCAAAGCACAGGAGGAACACGAACATGATGAAGCACGAATTTGAAGCACTGGCAGGATACGAGGTCTCTTACGAGGACTACACCAATATCATCGAGCCTATGTACATGGCGATCAGCGCAGACAAGGCTGAATTCGTAAAGATGATCGACCGGAAGAGATTCGAAGTAATCAGAAAGCCAGAAGAGAAGCCAGTATTTGTAAGTAATGGGCAGAAGACTCCGAATGGATGTTATTACATCGGTCAATGGATGGTACAGATCGGACAGCCAGACACAAGCATCAGGACAGGAAAGACAACATACAAGGTAAGAGAGATCACAACAGAAGAACTTCGAGCGATCGGATGGGATAACTGGCTCGCATACCACATTGATTTGAATGTATTAAATCCGAGAACCATCATCAAGACTGTCAAGGGTAAGAAATGAGGAGATCCGGAAGGATCTCCTCCCACAAAGGAGGAGGAGTAATCATGAGAGTAGAAGGAAAAGTAGAGATCAGGAAGACGGACACATTTATCGAGTATGATATCGTCAAGGATGATGTTGTGGTCGGATCAGTCGAACTGAATCCGGAGAGACATGAGATCGCAAGGCTGAACATCTGGAAACCATATCAGGATTATGGATATGGGACTCAGGTGGTCAAGGATCTGGTCAAACAGGGATATACATCTCTCTGGGTAAGATCAGACAACGAGAAGGCGATTCACGTTTACGAGAAGTGCGGATTCAAGAAGGCAGGAGAAACGATGTTCCAGATGAGGTATGATTAAGAAGGAGGACGAAGATGAAATGGAAATGGACGAAGCGAGAGATCATTCGGGCATGGCTTTATAAGTACATCTTCCACATCCCTAGTCCGTCTGCTTATGCCAGAGGATTCCAATATATGTGGGATCTGATGAAAGCATCGAAGCATGATAAGGTCGTCACATATCTGTCGGAAGATGGCACAGAAATCAAGGCGATCCAAGGAGGAGCAGTTATTCAGATTCAGAAGAAGGAGGCAGAAGATGGCATACATAGTGAAGACGAAACCTAATGGATTCGTGGTCTGTCGGACAGAGACCGAGCGAGAGGCGAGGATCATTATCTCAGCGATGGAGAGCAACGATGTCCAAGAGGACAGATTCGAGCCAGACACATACTATATCGAGGAGGCGATGGGATGACAAAACAGATTCATGAATTGAGAATGAAACTCTATGAGTGGAGAAAGAAGAAGATTGAAGAGAAATACTTCAAGACTTTTCCGGAGAGGAAACAAATTGCGACATTAGAAATCCGACCAGTACATGTAACTCCTATAGACTATTATAAAAGAATTGCACTAGATCCTTGGTTAGATACAATGACCTTAAAAGAGATGTTGCCGAATATAAAGCGAGATTTGGCAAGAGCATTAGGAGAAGAACTTTTAGAGAAGGGAATGATTGACATCTGCTCAGATACATTCGATCCGTATTTTGGAGGAACGACTTTGATCGCGACTATCCGTGTGATCCCTCCAATGCAAGAAACGAGGAGGTGAGAGAATGAAGAAAGAGGAAGCGATCCAAAAGATGATCAATGATTCTGCATATCGGTCGCCAATCGAGATGATCTATCATGACATGCAGATGCATCTTGAAGATGAAGTCTGCAAGGCTGTTCAACAAGTAGGCATTCATGTTGACAAAGAAGAACTTCTCAAGGCTTTGCGGTATGACAGAGGGCAATTTGCCAAAGGATATTCCAATGCAAAAGTTGTTGCGATGTGGGAACAGTATGAAGAGAGAGAACACATGATCAAATGGTTTGCCAAGTTTTGCAGACACATTGATATGCCTCTTCATATATCAGATGAAGAGGCAGAGATTCTCTGGAGAGAGAAAATGGCACAGCAATTCGGATGGGAATCCAGAAAGGAGGCGAGCGAATGATCTGTCCATATCGAAAGATGAAAGTGAATACCATTAACGAGGTCTTTGAGAAAGTAGAAAAAGAACTTTATATGCCATGCTACGAAAAAGAATGTCCGCACTACATGGTATCAGTAGATAAGGCATACTGTCAGAGAGCAGACAGAGAAGGCGAAGGGAAGGCGGTGATCGGATGAGCATAGAGAAAACGATCAAGAATCTTCGTGCTTTGGCTCAATGGAACGAGGACAATGGAGATATTGATTCGGCGAGTGAAAAACGACAGATCGCAAACTGGCTTCAGGAACTGAAGGAGCGCAGGGAGAGGGAGTCGAGGCGAGAAGAAGTGATTCGAGATCCTGATGAGCCATATGCAGAAGGAGATATTACTCCGAGAGAGGTATATGAATCAGCATCTAGACTGACCGAGAAGGTCATCGAGATCCTTCCTGATCTCATATCATCTGCGATAGCGAATATGCCCGAAGTGGTCGAGCAGTATATCGAATCAAGGATAAGAAATAGAAAGGAGGAGAGCAAATGAGAGAGGCAAGAGACGGAGCGAACTACACGAGACAGCAGAAAGGACACAGCATCATCAAGCACATCATCTTTGGTACTGTGATCCTGTGGATCAACGTGATCTATATTACTATCAGTCCGAATCACTATTGGCATGCATAAGGAGGAGAGCATGAGAGGATCGACAGGAACATCCATGCAAGGATCTTTCCGGATCAAAAAACCGAACAAGATCAAAAGCAATTGTCTGAAATGCGGATGGTGCAAGAAGTATGATAAGGCATCAGATGGTATTATCTGCGGAAGGTGGCAAGAGGCAAAGTATGGAGACGAATGGAGGAAACGAAGATTTTGTTCTTATTTCTTCACATTCGGAGAATCAAATGGTAAGCCTAAGAAGGCAAAAAGAAGAGGGAGACACATAATATGAACAAACTTAGAGAAATCAGAGAAGAGAGACATCTGTCGAGAGAGAAACTGGAGGCGGTATCCGGTGTTCCTGCCAGAGCGATCAAGGCTTATGAGTCTGGACAGGTGGCACTTGAAAAGGCATCGTACATCTGTATAATGAAATTAGCGAAGGCTCTTGAAGTAGAGCCGAGCGAACTGTTCTGCGAGGAGGTATCGGTATGAACGATCACATGATCCCTTATATCGCCTTCGAAGCGGAGCAGGCTAGAAACGAAAGGCATATTAGAAGGCTGTGGATCGCTCTGATCATTACCATCATCCTGATCGCTCTCACGAATGCGATCTGGATCTACGAGTGGACTCGATATGATTATGTAACGACAGAATACAGTCAGGACGGCGAAGGAATCAACAATATCAATACAGGCACACAAGAGGATATCATAAATGGGACAGCGACTGGTAATCCGTACTCGCAAGAGAAAAAGTGGGAAGTCCAGAGGGACGAGGACGAGACGTAAATGATCGAGAATGTTCCGAGATCGGTCATTGAGCATCTGATCGATGACTGGATCTTGAAGGAAAGAGACAGGCAGATCCTGAAGAGGAGACTGTTGGATGGAGTATGCTTCGAGCCTCTGGCTGAAGAATTCGATCTGTCAGTATCGCAGGTAAAGCGGATCGTCTATAAGGGATCGGACAGAATCTTCTCGCACTTGGAATGAGCCGAAAATGATACGAAATAGAGACGAAAAGGACATCGAGTAATCGGTGTCCTTTTTCTATGATGGGAAGTAGCAGGAGGGGCAGGAATGGCTTATATCTACTACAACCCGAATCCGACAGAAAGAAGAGTAGAAGACTGCTCTATCCGAGCGGTCGCCAAGGCTCTCGATATATCATGGGAGAAAGCCTTCGCTCTGGTCACAAAGAATGCCTTTCAGATGGCTGACATGCCTCACTCAAATTCGGTTATCGGAGCGTTATTGAGACAACATGGCTTCTATCGAAAAGCGATACCGAATACCTGTCCTGACTGCTATACGATAGAGGATTTCTGTCGAGATCATCCTCATGGGACATACGTCCTCTTCTCGCAAAATCATGTATGCACAGTGAAAGACGGAGATCTCTATGATACATGGGACTCTTCCGGATTATCACCTCAATTTTATTGGTATGTCTAAGGAGGAATGATTATGCCGTACTATCCCAATTACTTTCAGCCACAGCAGATGCCGATGCAACAGCCTCAGCCTCCACAGGTTCAACAGGCTTCTGGCTTCGTATCGGTCAGATCCGAGGCAGAGGCGAGGAATTATCCTGTCGCCTATGGTAACTCAGTGACATTCAAGGACGAGACGAGTCCATATATCTACACCAAGACGATGGGATTCTCTCAGTTAGATCGTCCGATCTTCGACAAGTATAAACTGGTCAAAGAGGATGCCTCTGAGCCAGTACAGACCGAGACCAAGGATGCCAGATTCGGAGATATCGAGGCTGAGATCGGTCGGATCTGGCAAGCGATCGATGATCTGAAGAAGGGAGATCCGGAAGGTGTATAATATCCAGTCTATTCTTCAGATGTATTCGCAATTCAAGCAAAATCCTATGGCTCTCCTAGGGAGGAGATTCAATATCCCTCAAGGCATCCAGAGTCCACAGGATATGGTGCAGTATCTCCTGAATTCCGGTCAAGTATCACAGGATCAGGTGAATCAGGCGATGAGGATGAAGAACGATCCTCAGATCCGTAATATGTTCAGATAACAGAGCCGAGTGATCATAGGCTTCGTTATATACGTCCATGAAAGAAGGTTGATGGACGTTAACCTAATTAGTTATAGGAGGAAAAACAAATGGCTTTAACAGATGAAAACGGCATGAATACGACTATGCTCGTCTCTCCGACAGGCGGTTACATGGGCGGTAATTCTGGCTTTGGTAATGGCTTCGGAAGTGATGGGTGGTGGATCATCCTGCTCCTGCTTCTCGTAGGCGGTAACGGATGGGGCAACGGCTTCGGAGGCGGTAATGGTGGTGCAGGATCTCTGTATCCGTGGATGAACCAAGCTGAGATCACTTCCGATGGTTTCCGTGATCAGATGATTAACAATAACATCACATCCATCAGAGATGGTATCGGTAATCTGTCCACACAACTCTGCAACTGTTGTGCAGACATGAATCAGACGGTCTCCAATGGTTTCGCACAGGCTGAGATCGCCAACAATGCTCGCCAGATGGCATCCATGAATCAGAATTTTGCGCTCCAGTCCGCTCTTCAGGAATGTTGCTGTGAAAATAGGGCAGGGATCTCCGATCTGAAGTACACAGTCGCTACAGAGAACTGTGCTGATCGCACGCAGAGCATGCAGAATACCAGAGACATCATCGAGAATGCGACTCGCAATACTCAGGCGATCCTCGATAAGCTGTGTCAGCAGGAGATCGATGCTCTCAAGACCCAGAACGTATCTCTCCAGAATCAGCTCAATATGGCGACTCTGCGTGAGTCCCAGACTGCACAGAATGCCTTCATCCAGAATGGTCTCCTGAATTCCAATACGAGCCTTCTGAATGAGTTAAGATCCTGCCCGATCCCGAGCATGCCTGTTTATGGAATGACCGAGATTTTCAGATGCAACAGCAATAATAATGGCTGTGGCTGTGGATGCGGTAATGGCTTCTGATAGGTGGTGATAGCATGGCTTGTGAATTCTTGAGTAATCCTGTACAGGCGGTAAATTTGAATTCGCCTGTTATATTCACTTCCAGTATCCCATGCAGACGAGGCTATGTCTGGCACGAAGATGAGACAGGTCTTTTCACTCTTCGTGGGTGTACGGATCAGTGTTTTGCGACATATCAGATCACATTCAATGGAAATGTGGCACTGCCGGAAGATGCGACAGAAGTGACTCCGATCGCCTTGGCTATCGTGGTGCAGGGCGAGCCTCGCCTCACATCCAGAGCGATCTTCACTCCACAGGCTGTCGATGAATATGGGAATCTGACCAGTACAGCGATCGTAAAGATCCCTCGTGGATGCTGTTTCGCTGTGGCGGTCGAGTATGTCTCGGCTACATCTGATCCGACAGTAACTCCTGCTCCTGTGATCAACGTCCAGAACGCAAATCTGGTCATCGATCGTATCGCTTGATGGAAGGAGGAAATGACTATGCATGCACTGTATGAACTGAAGGAAAAATTGATGGATCATCTGGAAGAATATTCCAAGAAGGATCTGACCGGAAGTAATCTCGAGATCGTAGATAAACTGTCTCACACGATCAAGAATCTGTGTAAGATCATCGAGGACATGGAGGAAGCAGAAGGCGAGTCCTATGCCATGAATGATGGTATGGGTGGTGGCTCGTATAGATCCTCCTATGCCAGAAACGGTCGAGGAGGCTCATATCGAGGCGGTAACTACTCCAGACGAGGAATGTCCTATGCAGATGGCAGAGGTCGTGGAAGTAATGCCCAGAGGGATTCTATGGGCAGGTATTCTTCTACCGATGAGTATATGGATGATCTTCGGGATCTGATGGAGTCCGCTCCGGATCAGAAGACTCGAATGGAATTCGAGAAATTCATCCGGAAGATGGAGTCGATGTGATATGATTCGGGAGGACGATCTGAGAGAGGCGATCGCTGAATGTGAGGGGATCAGGAATCCTTCTGCATCCACCTGCATCAAACTAGCATCGTATTATGCTCTCCTAGATCGAAGAACGAAAAACGAACAGAAAACCGAACAGACTCCGAGCCAGTATTCCTTTGCATCGAGTCCTGAGATAAAATACGGCGAGACCGAATTCTCACGGACAGTGGAAGAAAAGGGCATCGCATCCTGCTATCCTGTCATCGAAGAGACGATGGAGGCTCTGGCAGTGGTCATGCCGAATCTGTATAATGCGATGATGCGAAAACTGGACGAGATCTGATCTGTTTGGTATAATAGAGAAGGTTTTCATATTTAGGCAAACCTGCGCTTTCGATTTTTGGGACATCACCATATTGGTGGTGTCCCTTTTTCTATTGTTACAGTTATGTTACAAATACTCTTTCCCTGTTTACTTCGGACATTGTAGGGGCTATAATAGAGCCATAAGATAAAGAAAACGCAGGAGGACAGGACAATGACAAAGTACACAGTAACAATTAAGGCAGAGAACGAGATCATGGATCTCAGAGAAGAACTGAACTGCGATAGAGAATATGTCACAGTAAAAGAAACCACAAAGAAAAACGGAATGAAAATCCTCGAAGTCAGATATCAAGATCCAACAATGAAAAGAGCAAAGGTTTTTTCTTCCGCAGTATTCACAAAGATCACGATGCAGGATGATTACACAGGCAGATATTACTTCAAGTACAATAGATGATCAAAAGGTTCTCGGAGGTTTATCCTAAAGCCTCCCACCATCAAACTAAAGAAAGGCAGGACAGGATCATGACAAACACATTCAGAAACTGGATCGAAGAAGCTATCGGAAAGAGTATCACATGGTCTCCGATCCCGATCGGCAGAAGAGGCGGACGTAAGGAATACCACATTGATTTTGAAGATGGTACAGAAGGCATGTACTACATCGATTTCGAAAGACATACCATCGAGGAAGTATAAGGAGGACAGGATCATGACAATGACAAGAACACAGACCATCGATGAGATCAAGACGGTCATGGCATATCTGACAGCATCCTGTGGAGGATATCCGGTCTGCTTGGATGAAGCGATCCGGATGCTTACCGAGGACGGACAGAAACTGGAGGAGATCGAGAGCATCACACGAGAGGCATTCTCTCATCCGGATCAGGAAGACCGAGGAAACTGGACGAAGGGACAGGCTCTGGCAAACATCCTGACGATCTTCGATCACGGCATCCAGTAGTATTACAGTTTTGTTACAGATGCACAAAGCACATTGATTCTTTATAAGGGATTATATAGAATTATATCAGATTTTAACGAAAGGAGGCGAGCCAATGGACATGAGTAAGAGGCTGAAGGCATACAGACATGATCATCTGATGACTCAGCGAGAACTGGCATCCAGAGTAGGTGTAACTCCTGCTACGATCTCACGAATCGAGTCGGGCAAGGGCAAGGCATCAGGACTCACTGAAGCGAAGATCGAGAAGGCGATGAATAGACCATTCAATGAAAACTAAGGAGGAGAGCGCATGGCTACATTATACGAAATCGATAAGGACATCGAGGCGATCATTGATCGGATGTTCGAAGAAGTGGACGAAGAGACCGGAGAGGTCAAGGCAGAGAACGTAAGCAAACTGAAAGAACTTCAGGAGGCACGAGAACAGAAACTGGATAATCTCGGTGCATTCATCAAGAATCTGACATCAGATGTGGAGGCGATGAAGGCAGAGAAGGACATTCTCGATAAGAGGATCAAGACGAAACAGAAGAAGATCGAATGGATGAAGTCCTATGTGGCATCAGATCTGATCGCTAATAATCAGGCAAAATTCGAGTCGAGCAGAGTGGTCTTCTCCTTCCGGAAGTCCACATCGGTCAGCATTCCTGACGAGACGAAGATCCCGAAGAAGTATTTCAAGAAGGTCACGACCGAGAAACTCGACAGAGAAGGTATCGGAAAACTCCTGAAGGAAGGACACACGATTCGAGGAGCGGAACTGATCGAGAAGCAGAACCTGCAGATTAAGTGAGAGGAGGAGCAAAGATGACTCAGAAAGCGACAGGAAAGACTCTTGATATTGAAATGCTGAGAACATTGGCAGAAAGTAAAGGATATCCATTGTATAAACTCTCGAAGATGTATGGGAGAAATCGAAACTATTTCAATAGTCATGAAATGGGGAGAAAAGAATTCAAGGTAAGAAAGCCTGAATACGATTTTCTGATGGACGTCCTGAACGACAGACCATATGACGAGCCGATGATGGTCGAGAAGGCTGTCATAGCATATTGGGCAAAGATGAAACATGTTCATATTTCTGCTATTTGCAAAGCAATAGAACGAAGTGTAAGTTATTTCAGCAATAAGGATGAAAAACCATTTCTTCTATATGCAGGAGAGGTAAAAATCATCAGGACGATGCTCGGAGTATCAGTAGATCAACTTGGAATGTCTATCGATGAAATTAAACAGAAAGACAATGGTAATCAGTATGTAACCGATCTGGAATCTCTCGCAGATAAAATGAAGAAAGAACAGAAGAATCCTCTGGCTGATTACTCGGACGAGGAACTTCTGGCAGAGATTAAGAGAAGAATGGAGGAATGAAGATGGCAGAATCAAAAGAGAAAAGCGTATTCGATATCCTGAATGCTGTGGACGTAAATGACAAGAAGGATACCAGAAATGGGTTGACATATCTATCATGGGCATGGGCATGGTCGGAGGTCAAGAAGAGATTCCCTGATGTCAATTACAAGGTGTATGAGAATGATATGGGATTCCCTTATCATACAGATGGTCGGACAGCATGGGTAAAGTGTGGAGTGACTATTCAAGGAGTTGAGCAGATCGAATATCTGTCGATCATGGACTATCGCAATAACTCGATTCCATTGGAGAAGGTGACTAGTGTGGACGTTATCAAAACGATCCAGAGATGCGTCACCAAGGCGATCGGTAGATTTGGACTCGGACTCTACATATATGCCAAAGAGGACTTGCCGGAGGATGCAAACGCAGGAAAAGATCAGCAGGAAGACAAGAATGCCTCTGAGAAGTCACAGAAGGCATCGAAAACGGCGAAGAAGGATCAGGAGGTCAAACAGCCTGTCCAAGAACTGCCGAGCGATTATTGCACCATCTGTCGCCTTCCTGTGACAGACTGGGATGGTAAGACAAAGATCGGAGATCCGGTACACTACTCGAAGGAGGATATCATCTCCAGATCAACAACAGTATATCATGCTCCTGTATGCATGTCGTGCATGATGAAGAAACAGGCGAAAGCCAAGCAGAATAAGGAGGTTTCTAATGAATAAATGTTCACTCATAGGTCGCTTGACCAAAGATCCGGAAGTAAAACAGACAGCAGGTGGTAACTCGGTCTGCTCGTTCACGATCGCAGTAGATCGGAAGTACAAGAAGGCAGATGGTACGAGAGATGCAGACTTCATCTCCTGTGTAGGTTGGAGACAGGTGGCGGATATCATCGGGCAGTATTTCCATAAGGGATCGAGGATCGGTATCACAGGATCGATCCAGACAAGATCCTATGATGGTCAGAATGGGAAGGTCTTCATCACGGAGGTATTGGTAGAGGAGATCGAATTCATCGATAAGAGATCGGAATCGAACATCGAACAGAAGCAGAGACCTGATCCACCGGAGATGCCTGAATATGATGCAAGAGCTGAGCAAGAAGTTGATGAAACGCTTCCATTCGATATCTATGGCTATTAAGGAGAGCGAGTATGAGCAAATTCTATTGGCTAAAGTTAAAGAAGGATTTCTTCAAGAGACATGATCTTCTGAATCTCCGATCTATGGAGAATGGTCTCGCATTCGAGGCGATCTTCATTCACCTGATGACCGAGGCGATCGATCACGAAGGATATCTCAGGTATTCAGATAAGAAAGCCTATACTGCTCGTACTCTCGCTCCTCTGGCTTCGACTGACGAGAAGACCATGAAGGATGCTCTGGAGGCATTCGAGGATCTGGAACTGATCGAGATCGATGCAGATGGCACGATCTTTGTGCCTCTCTCGGTCGAAAACATGGGATCGGACACATCATGGGCAGAGAAGAAAAGACAGTATCGGGAAAAACTGAAGGCAGAAGAAGGACAGACCGAGGACAAATCGAGGACAAGTCGAGGACAAAAAGAGGACATGTCCGATAAGAGTATAGAGAATAGAGATAAGAGTATAGAGAATAGAGATAAGAAAATAGAAAAAGATGAGAGAGATAAATCTCTCTCATCCAAAAAGAGAGAGATTCCGACCAAGAATGATGTGATCCGATTCGCTCACGAACAAAAGATCGACAAGGTAATCGATGCAGATCAGTTTTGGTCATTCTATGAAGGTCAGGAATGGAAGATCGAAGGAGAGCCGATCCGAGACTGGAAGAGTCTTCTGATGAAGTGGGCGAATAACGTCAAAGACCGGAAGAACATTCAGACACCATTCATGGAGAACGAGTATTCTCCTGAGCATCTGAAGAAGAGAGAAGAAGAGAGTCTGAAACTGTTGGACGATCTTCTGAAAGAATGAGAAAGCGAGGCGAGGATCGATGGCATACTGTAACCGATGCCACAAGGAGACCGATGATATCTTCCAGATCGACAAGGAATGCCTTTGTTGGGCATGCTTCAAGAAACAGGATCTGAAAGATCAGAGAGACTGGGAAGATGATCCAGTAGAAAGCGAGGACTAAATGGAGAGAATGACTCAATGCGAAAAGATCGTAGCATGGATGAAGGAAGCAGGAGGCATCACGGCGAGAGATGCGATCTTCTTTGGGTGTATGAGACTGGCGAGCAGAATTCATGATCTGAAGAAGATGGGATATGGTATCTCATCGGAGATGATCAAGGTCGCAAACAGAGACGGATCTGAGACGTATGTCGCATGTTATAGGCTCGAATCCGAGCCGGAGGAAGGAGGAGAGGACGATGAGTGAATTCTTGGCATCCGGTCATGGCATGGCATTAGTCCTGATCCTTGGTGTGATCCTAGGAGTGGTCTTCGCCTTCCTTCAGATCGTAGAAGCGAAGATCGATGACGATTTCGATCCGGTCTGCGAGGAGAAGTGTAAGAGATGCATCTGCTACGATATCTGCCGAAAGCATGGGACGGACTATAACTGCAAGGACTACATGACAGACGATATGACGAAGCGAAAGGGAGTGGACGAATGAAGAGAAATTTGGAAATCACTTTCATGGATGGGACGAAGACTTTGCACATGGCAGAGACATGGAATAACTTCATATTCAGAGATGATGGTATTCTGCGGATCGAGTATAACGGAAAAGCCTTCGCATGGTATCCGATTCGGAATATAAAGTCGATCATGGCGATGGAAGAGGAGGATGCAGAATGAGAGCGAGAAAGGAAGAGCGGAATCAGGCGATGCTTTTGGACAGCATCGGAGGAATGACAGAGGTCGAGATCGGCAGGAAGTATGGTCTGTGTCAAAGCAGAGTATCAACCATTCTGATCAATCAGAGACGATGGAACGAGGAGGCAGTAGAGGCGAACCGGAATAACATCCCGAAGCGGATGAACCATGATGAGATGATCCGATACATCGAGGATCACAGGAGGTGAAGCAAAATGATCAGACTTCTTGATGACATGGTTGAAAGAGTAGGAGGCATTATAAACTTCATTTTGTGTGTTATTATCGCAAGTATCTTGACAGTCGCAGTAATGGTGTTTCTTGCTAGTGACTATATGATTTGGTTAAGGTGGTGAATCGGAATGAAATTCAGAGTTATTGATAAGAAAACAGGCAAAGAAGCCGATCCATACGAAATCGCACTGCATGAGGAATGGGCGCAAGGTCTTGTATATTGCGATATGGAAGGGTTCGCAATAACCGAGGATGGCGATCTCGTACTGATGGACGAATGCGGTACATGCGTTTATTGTGATCCAGAAAGATTCAAAGTAGTGTTCGAAGATGAACGACCACACGAAGAAAAGAAATGCCCGATCTGTGGAAGTGATTTATATGAATATTGCTTCATGTGTTGTTATGAAGGAGAGAAGGTGACAAAGAATGAGAGTGATCATCTGTGATCGATGCGGAAAGAAGACGGATGCGGAAGATATCCGAAAGTCGATCACGATAAGCCAGAACAGAGGAGACTCGATCAAGATCGTTCACTGCGATCGCCTGAAACTGACGAGCCGAGGCGAGATTCATACGGATTACGAGATCGATCTCTGCGATCAGTGTAAGGTGTCCTTCGTGAAATGGTATGGAAAGGTGGGGATCTACGAGAAATGACCAAGAGAGCGATGGTGAAGAAATTCAGGAGAGAGACCGGAGCAGATAAGAAGACTGCGATGGATTATCTCAGGAAGTGTGGATGGAATTACGGAAAAGCGATCTGGTATTTCAAGCTTTCGGAGTCTCTGGAAAAATTCGGAGAGGCTATAAGGAAATTAGGCGAGACATTACAAAAGATCGGAGAGACGAATAAGGAGGAGAGCCATGAGCGAGATGAAGATCGAATTGATCAGCGAGAAGTGCAGGGAATGTCCGAGACTGGAACTGGAGACACAGGATCGGATGGGGACGAAGAATCATAGGTGTAAGAATCTGCCTCTGTGCAGAGAAGTCCTCGGATTCTGGAAAGAGCATAACCGGATCGATGAACTTGAGATCACGGAGAGAAAAGAACGATGACGGACAAGTATGCGATCGAACTGATTCGGAGAGCGAAGAAGATGTTCTTTGACTTCGACAAGGTACAGGAAGCCTTCGATCGAGCCATCGAACTTCTGGAAAAGGAGATAAACCATGAAAACAGTATTGATAACAGCGATCATATGCCTGACGATAGTGGCGATATGTTGGATGTGTAAAGACAAGATGTAAGACGAGGAGGAGATGTGATTTGGCATCTCCTCTTTTCTCATGGTATGATAGAGAATAGAAGGAGTGTATGATATGCCTGAAAACAGATATTTGAATTATGGAGGAGAGCGAAAACTATGAAAGTGGAAAATATGAATGTTAATGATCTGATTCCATACGAAGAAAATGCAAAAAAGCATGATGAGACACAGATCAAGAATGTCATGGAGTCGATCCGGCAGTTTGGTTTTGCACAGCCGATCGTGGTGGACAAGGACAATGTGATCATTATCGGGCATTGTCGACTGATCGCATCCAAGAGGCTTCACATGGAGGAAGTACCTGTTGTACGGATGGAAAACCTGACGGAAGATGAAGTGCAAAAACTCAGACTTATCCATAATAAACTCAATGAGTCGGAATGGGATTTTGATCTCCTCGCAGATCAGATCCCTGAACTTGATTTTGAAGGCTTCGATATAGACTGGGGAATACCGGAGATCGTGGAAGAAGAGCCGGAAGTAAT
>Ga0247610_10001114_pt1 | contig 34336 bp, 25 predicted proteins | sample 174DNAGHGhighgp2_FD_193483 | JGI IMG/M metagenome (GOLD analysis project Ga0247610, IMG submission 193483) | Sheep rumen microbial communities from Palmerston North, Manawatu-Wanganui, New Zealand - 1742 DNA GHGhigh gp2 | ecosystem: Host-associated > Mammals > Digestive system > Stomach > Rumen...
AAAAGAAATGCGAACCTTTTCAGGCAAACAGCACTTTATCCACTGGAAACAGCAGAATTAGGTTCGCATTTTTGCTAAGTTCGCATTTTTTTCGTAACTTTGCAGCAAACTTTTAATTTTTGTAATTATGGAAAAGACACCTACCCCCCATATCGGGGCGAAGTATGGCGAAATAGCCGATACCGTCATCATGGCTGGCGACCCCTTGCGCGCCAAGTTCATGGCCGATAGTTTCCTTGAGAACGCTGTACAGTTTAATAATGTGCGAGGTATGTTAGGCTTTACCGGCAACTATAAAGGTAAGCGGGTGAGCGTGATGGGACACGGCATGGGTGGCCCGTCCATAGGCATCTATACCTACGAGTTGTATAACTTCTACGACGTGAAGACCATTATCCGTGTGGGCTCGGCAGGTTCTATCCATCCTGACTTGCATGTGGGCGACCTCTGTATCGCTATGGGTGCCTGCACCAATTCCAACTACGGCATGCAGTATGAGCTGCCCGGCACCTTTGCCCCCATTGCCGATTTCGACCTGCTGCGCCGCGCTGCCGATGCCTGCGACAGGCTGGGCTATCGCTACAAGGTGGGCAACGTGCTTTCCAGCGATATCTTCTATTCAGAGAATGCCCATAACGATAAATGGATGAACATGGGCGTGCTCTCGGTGGAGATGGAGGCTTCGGCACTCTATATGAATGCCGCCCGTGCCGGTAAGCGCGCCTTAGTGATACTGACCATCTCAGACCATATACTGACAGGGGAGGTGACAACGGCAGAGGAGCGACAGACCACCTTTACCCACATGATGGATGTGGCTTTTGAAATAGCTTAATAAGATCATACTCTATGGCAACAGTTGACGACAAGAAAGTGATTTTCTCGATGGTCGGAGTGAGCAAGACCATCCAGCAGAACCAGAAACAAGTGCTCAAGAACATCTACCTCAGCTTCTTCTACGGGGCTAAGATAGGCATCATCGGTCTTAACGGTGCCGGTAAGTCGACACTGATGAAGATTATCGCCGGACTGGACGAGCAGTACCAGGGTCAGGTGGTGTGGAGTCCCGGCTATTCGGTGGGCTATCTGCCTCAGGATCCGCCATTGGACGAAGCTAAGACGGTGAAGGAGAATGTCATGGAGGGCGTGCAGCACGTCTATGACGCTTTGGCAGAGTATGACGACATCAACGTGAAGTTCGGACTGCCCGAATACTACGAGGATGCCGACAAAATGGACAAGCTGATGCAGCGCCAGGCAGAGCTGCAGGACATTATCGATGCCACCGACGCGTGGAACATGGACTCGAAGCTCGACCGTGCCATGGCTGCCCTGAACTGTCCGCCGGGCGACTGGCCCGTCACCACGCTCTCAGGAGGCGAGCGTCGCCGTGTGGCTCTCTGCCGTCTGCTGCTGCAGAAGCCCGACGTGCTGCTGCTTGACGAGCCTACCAACCATCTTGACGCAGAGTCCATAGACTGGCTGGAGCAGCATCTGCAGCAGTATGAGGGAACGGTCATTGCCGTTACCCACGACCGCTACTTCCTTGACGACGTGGCCGAATGGATACTGGAGCTGGACCGTGGCGAGGGTATTCCCTGGAAGGGCAACTACTCCAGCTGGCTGGAGCAGAAGTCGCAGCGCCTGGCCCAGGAGGAGAGGCAGGCCTCGAAGCGACGTAAGACGCTGGAGCGCGAGCTGGAGTGGGTGCGCATGGCCCCCAAGGCCCGTCACGCCAAGGGTAAGGCCCGTCTGAACTCGTATGAGACGATGCTGAACGAAGAGCAGAAGCAGAAGGAGGAGAAGCTGGAGATATTTATCCCCAACGGTCCGCGCCTGGGCAACAAGGTGATAGAGGCAGAACACGTAGCCAAGGCATACGGCGAGAAGGTGCTGTTCAGCGACCTGAACTTCATGCTGCCGCCCAACGGTATTGTGGGTGTCATCGGTCCCAACGGTGCCGGCAAGACCACCCTTTTCCGTCTCATCATGAACATGGAACAAGCTGATGCCGGCACGTTCAGCGTGGGTGAGACGGTGAAGTTGAGCTACGTAGACCAGCAGCATAAGGATATTGATCCGCAGAAGAGTGTCTACGAGGTGGTCAGCGGCGGCAATGAGACCATCCGCATGGGTGGCCGCGATGTCAATGTCAGGGCCTACCTGTCGCGCTTCAACTTCAGTGGTGCCGACCAGGAGAAGAAGTGCGGCGTGCTCAGCGGTGGTGAGCGCAACCGTCTCCATCTGGCCATCGCCCTGAAGCAGGAGGGTAATGTGCTGCTGCTCGACGAGCCTACCAATGATATCGACGTCAACACCCTCCGTGCCCTCGAAGAGGGTCTGGAGGCTTTTGCCGGCTGTGCCGTCGTCATCAGCCACGACCGCTGGTTCCTGGACCGTATCTGTACCCATATCCTGGCCTTCGAGGGCGAGGGCAACGTGTTCTACTTCGAGGGTAACTACAGCGAGTATGAGGCCAATAAAGCACAACGCTTAGGCCTTGAGGAGCCTAAGCGTGCGCGTTATAGGAAACTGATGGAAGATCAGTGAGGTCAGTTGAATAGCAGTTCTTCGCGGTCAGCAGACTTCGTGATGTGAATGACCGTACCCTGCTCGATGTCGCCGTTGACAATGCGCTCGCAGACCCCATCCTCGATGTAGGTCTGTATGGCGCGTTTCAACGGACGGGCACCGAACTGCACATCATAGCCTTTGGTGGCCACAAAGACCTTAGCCTCGTCAGACAGTTCGATGCTGAAGCCCAGTTCGCCAATTCGTTTGTACAGGCTGGCAAGTTCAATGTCGATGATGCGCTTGATGGCATCGAGGTCAAGCTGGTCGAAGGTGATGATTTCGTCCAGTCGGTTCAGGAATTCAGGTGAGAACTGCTTCGAGAGCGCCTTCTGGACGATGGAGCGTGCATGCTCCTTGTCTTGCTCGTTCAGGGCCAGTGCCGAACCCGAGGAAGCGGCAAAGCCGATGCCGCGTCCAAAGTCTTTCAGCTGTCGTGTGCCAGCATTAGAGGTCATGATGATGACGGTGTTGCGGAAGTCAACGAACCGTCCGTTACCATCGGTCAGTCGTCCCTCGTCAAGCACCTGCAGCAGCAAGTTGAACACGTTGGGGTGGGCCTTCTCAATCTCGTCAAGCAGCACGATGGAGTAGGGGTGGCGGCGTACGCGCTCGGTCAGCTGTCCGCCTTCCTCGTAGCCTACATAACCCGGAGGGGCTCCTATCAGTCTGGATGTGTTGAACGATTCGGTATATTCGCTCATGTCAACGCGTATCAGGGCATCGCTGGAGCCAAACATGAACTCAGCCAGTTTCTTGGCCAGGTATGTCTTGCCCACCCCCGTGGGGCCGAGGAACATAAAGGCACCGATGGGATGGTTGGGGTCTTTCAGTCCCACGCGGTTGCGCTGGATGGCACGCACCATCTTCTCAATGGCACCGTCCTGTCCTACCACATGGTGCTTCAGGTCGGCAGCCATGCCCTTCAGACGGATGCCCTCCTGTTCGGCCATGCGCTGTACGGGTACCCCCGTCATCATCGACACCACGTCGGCCACCTCCTTCTCGGTGATGACCTGACGGTCGTCGCCCTCGCCTTCCTGCCATTTCTTGTTCAGTTCTGCCAACTCCTTCTCCAGCTGTGTCTGGCGGTCGCGATAGCTGGCAGCCAGCTCGTAGTTCTGGTTCTTGACGGCAGTCTGCTTGCGTTCCTTGATATGCGTAATCTCCTGTTCCTTCTCTGTTATCTCTGGCGGAATGCTGGCATTGCCCAAGTGTACGCGTGAGCCAACCTCATCAAGGGCGTCGATGGCCTTGTCGGGCATGAAACGGTCGTTGACATAGCGGTCTGTCAGTTTGACACATGCTGCCAGGGCATCATCGGTATAGCTGACGTGGTGGTGGTGCTCGTAGCGGTCTTTGATGTTGTGCAGAATCTGCAGCGTCTCCTCATTGGTGGTCGGCTCCACCTGCACTTTCTGGAAACGGCGTTCCAGGGCACCGTCTTTCTCAATGGAGTTGCGGTACTCGTCGAGTGTCGTGGCACCGATGCATTGCACCGTGCCACGTGCCAGGGCCGGCTTCATGATGTTGGCTGCATCCATAGAGCCCGGTGTGGAGCCGGCGCCGATGATGGTGTGTATCTCGTCAATGAAGACGATGACGTCGGGGTTCTGCTCCAGTTCCTTCATCAGCTGCTTCAGCCGTTCCTCAAATTGCCCTCTGTATTTCGTGCCTGCCACAATGGCAGTCATGTCGAGCGTGTATATCTTCTTGCCAAAAAGCATGGGCGAGGTGTGGTGGCGGGCAATCATCTGGGCCAACCCTTCCACAATAGCGCTCTTGCCTACACCGGGCTCACCTATTAATATAGGGTTGTTCTTCTTGCGGCGGCCCAGAATCTCAATGACGCGCTGGATTTCCCTCTCGCGGCCCACGCAGGGGTCCAGTTTCCCCTCGGCGGCGGCCTGCGTCAGGTCGGTGCCAAAGCTGTCGAGTACCGGTGTCTTCGACTTCTGTTTAGCCTGGGCCGTAGCTGTCTGGCTGTTCTGCCCTGACGCCTGGTTGACGCCACCGTGCTGTTCCTCCTCCTCGTCGTAATCTTCGTTAGGCAGGCCTATGCCATCGCTGACGCCGCTCTTCTGGGGGGCATGCAGCATGGCGAGTACATCTTCGTAGTTCATGTCGTTTAGTTCTAATACTTGTTTGGCGCCATTCTGCACCTGGTCATGCAGAATAGCCAGTAGCAGGTGCTGCTCTTCTACTCTCTCTGTCCGTTGTATGCGTGCTTCCAGTACGGCCAATTTCAATATGTTGCTGGCTTTTTCGTTCAGTACCAGGTCGCTGGTGTGTATAGGCATTCCCAGTTCATCTTCCCTTACCTTTGCTTCAAGTTCTGTCTTTACAGATTGAAGATTCAGATTCAGGCGTCGGAAAACATCGACGACCGGACTTTCCTCCATCCTCAGCAGTCCGAGCAGGAGATGCTCGGGCCCTACCGAACGGCTTGCCAGTCGTGCAGCCTCCTCACGCGAGAAGGCGAGCACTTTTGACACTTTAGGTGAAAACTGACTTGTCATTCTTTCCTTTTACCTTATTTTGATATTGGATGCAAATTTACAATATATTTTGCAAACACCGTGCCAAAAATAACAAAACTTTTCCTTTATGTCTCATTTGTTGAAAAAAGATAAGGAAAAAGTTGTCCGCTTTCAGAATAAATTATTAACTTTGTGGCCAAATATGTACTAACTTTATTTTTAACAACTCAATTATGAACGACAACAAAGTTATGAACCTTGCAGCCGACAATATCAGAATCCTGGCTGCGTCAATGGTTGAAAAAGCTAAGTCCGGACATCCCGGCGGTGCCATGGGTGGTGCAGATTTTATCAACACCCTGTACAGCGAGTTTTTGGTTTACGATCCCGAAAATCCCTCGTGGGAAGGTCGCGACCGCTTCTTCCTCGACCCCGGTCACATGGCTCCTATGCTCTATTCCCAGCTTGCTCTTATTGGCAAATATACACTGGACGACCTGAAGAATCTCCGTCAGTGGGGTTCTGTCACGCCGGGACACCCCGAGCGTGAGCTGGCCCGTGGCATTGAAAATACCTCTGGTCCTCTGGGCCAGGGCCACACCTTCGCTGTAGGTGCTGCCATCGCTGCCAAGTTCCTGAAGGCCCGTCTTGGCGATGTCATGAACCAGACCATCTATGCCTATATTTCTGATGGTGGCGTCCAGGAAGAGATTTCCCAGGGTGCTGGTCGTATTGCCGGTAACTTGGGTCTGGACAACCTTATTATGTTCTATGATGCCAACGATATCCAGCTGTCAACGCGTACCGAGGTGGTGACCTGTGAGGATACCGCCAAGAAGTATGAGGCTTGGGGCTGGTATGTGCAGAAGATTGACGGTAACGATGTTGACCAGATTCGCGATGCTATCAAGAAGGCTCAGGCCGAGAAGGAGCGTCCGTCGCTGATTATCGGTCACTGCATCATGGGTAAGGGTGCCCGTAAGGCCGACGGCAGCAGCTACGAGAGCAACTGCGCCACCCACGGTGCTCCTCTTGGTGGCGACAATTTCGTACAGACCATGAAGAATCTGGGTGCAGATCCCGAGAACCCGTTCCAGATCTTCCCCGAGGTTCAGGTGCTCTATGCTAAGCGTGCCGAGGAGCTGAAGCAGATTGTTGCTGAGCGCTATGCCGCCAAGGCAGAGTGGGCCAAGGCTAATCCTGAGAAGGCTGCCCAGCTGGAGGATTGGTTCAGCGGCAAGGCCCCGAAGATTGACTGGAGCAAGGTAGAGCAGAAGGCCGGCAGCGCTACCCGTAGCGCCTCGGCAGCCGTTCTCGGTCAGTTGGCTGAGCAGGTGCCCAACATGATTTGTGCTTCTGCCGACCTTTCTAACTCAGACAATACCAACGGATTCTTGAAGAAGACTCACGACCTTGTAAAGGGCGACTTCAGCGGTGCCTTCTTCCAGGCTGGTGTAGCCGAGCTGACAATGGCTTGCTGCTGCATCGGTATGGCCCTGCACGGTGGTGTCATCCCCGCTTGCGGCACATTCTTTGTGTTCAGCGACTACATGAAGCCTGCCGTCCGCATGGCTGCGCTGATGGAGCTGCCCGTGAAGTTTATCTGGACGCACGATGCTTTCCGTGTGGGTGAGGATGGTCCTACCCATGAGCCCGTAGAGCAGGAGGCTCAGATCCGTCTGATGGAGAAGCTGAAGAACCATCACGGCAAGAACAGCGTGCTCGTTGTCCGTCCTGCCGACGCTGAGGAGACCACCGTCTGCTGGCGCATGGCTATGGAGAATGTCGATACGCCGACAGCCCTCATCTTCTCGCGCCAGAACATCGAGATGCTGCCTGAGGGTAACGATTACAGTCAGGCTACCAAGGGTGCCTATGTCGTTGCCGGATCTGATGCCGACTATGACGTCATCCTGTTGGCCAGCGGTTCCGAGGTGTCTACACTTGAGGCCGGTGCCAAATTGCTGGCTGCCGACGGCATCAAGACGCGTGTGGTCAGCGTTCCCTCAGAGGGTCTGTTCCGCAGCCAGCCGAAGGAGTATCAGCAGAGCGTGTTGCCCGCAGGTAAGAAGAAGTTCGGTCTGACAGCTGGTCTGCCCGTCAACCTCGAGGGTCTCGTAGGTGCCGACGGCTGCGTCTGGGGTCTTGAGAGCTTCGGTTTCTCGGCTCCTTACAAGGTGCTTGACGAGAAACTTGGCTTCACTGGCCAGAATGTTTATGAACAAGTGAAGAAACTGCTTGCATAATTTACTGATATGGAAGTTAAGAAAATAGGCATAGCCAGCGATCACGCTGGCTATGCTCTTAAACAGTTTGTCAAGAAGTATCTCGAAGAGAAGGGATACGAGTATAAGGATTACGGTACTTATACCGAGGATTCGTGCGACTACAGTGACTTCGGCCATGCACTGGCCCGCGGCATCGAGTCAGGCGAGGTGTTTCCCGGCATTGCCATCTGTGGCAGTGGCGAGGGCATTAATATGACGCTTAACAAGCACCAGTCCATCCGTGCCGGTCTCTGCTGGATTCCAGAGATAGCCCATCTCATCCGCCAGCATAATAATGCCAATGTGCTGGTGATGCCCGGCCGCTTCATTGACGAGGAGATGGCCCGGAAGATAATGGACGAGTATTTTTCTACTGAGTTTGAGGGCGGACGCCATCAGAAGCGCATCGACAAGATTCCTGTCTAAACCTGAGGCAGGTGGAACTTGTACTGACTGTCGAGTGCTTCGCGTACCGTATTTATTTCTAAGAATTTCGTGCCGCCGCCCTCGCCCAGGTTGCCGCTGAGGTAGGCTATCTTGTCGTGCTCCTCAACGTAGCCCTTCTGCCGGAGCATGCGGACTGCCGCAGCAAAGAGGCGATCAGAGCCGATATGCTCCTTCTGGTAGACGGGAATAACGCCATAGCTGAGGTTGAGCAGCCGTTGCAGCTTGTCCTTGTAGCAGATGGCCAGCACGGGGTTAGGACCGCGGAAGGCGGCCAGGTGGCGGGCTGTCTGTCCTGACACGGAGTCGGTGATGATGCCCTTCACGCCCAGTCGTTCGGTAGCCTCGATGGCGGCATGGGCCATAAACTGCCTGATGTCGCAGTCGGCAGGCAGCGGTACCTCTATGTCACCCTGACGGTGTTTGTCAAGTTCCGCCTGCTCGGCAATGGTGGCCATGGTGCGTACGGCCTCTATGGGATACTTGCCGCTGGCCGTCTCTCCCGAGAGCATCAGGGCGTCGGTGCGCGAATAGATGGCATTGGCAATATCGGTAACCTCAGCCCGCGTGGGGCGTGGGTTGTTGATCATGGTGTGCAGCATCTGCGTGGCTACGATGACAGGCTTGTGTGCCTGTACACACTTACGGATGATCATACGCTGGATGCCGGGTATGCGCTCAATGGGTATTTCTATTCCCAGGTCTCCGCGTGCAATCATGATGCCGTAGCTGGCCTCAATGATTTCGTCAATGTTGTCAACTCCTTCCTGGTTCTCGATTTTTGAAATAATCTTGATGTCTGAGTTGTAGGCGTCGAGCAGTGCCTGTACCGCACGGACGTCGGCGGCAGAACGTACAAACGAGTGGGCTATGAAGTCTATGTCCTGGTCGATGGCCAGCAGAATGTTACGACGGTCTTTGTCGGTGAGTGCCGGCAGGTCTATATGCCGTCCGGGCACGTTCACACTCTTACGCGAGCCCAGAGTACCGTCGTTGGTGACCTGGGCAATCACAGCCGGGCCGTTGATACCTATGACCACCATGTCCAGAGCACCGTCGTCGAAGAGGATGTGGTCTCCCTCCTCCACGTCGCTGGCAAAGTCGGGGTATGTCAGGTTGACAATATCGTGCGTGGATTCCATCTCCGGGCGTCCGAAGATTTTTACCACGTCACCCGTTTTGTAGTCAATGGGTTCAGCGCATCCTGTTGTACGCACCTCAGGTCCTTTCGTGTCAATGAGTATGCCAATGTGGCGGCTTACTTCGCGCACGTTCCTTATTATATTTTTTATTCCGTCCTCATCGGCATGGGCCGTATTCATGCGTACCACATTCATCCCCGACTCGTACAGCTGGCGTATGAAGTCAACACTACAACGTCTGTCGCTGATGGAAGCTACTATTTTTGTCTGTTTCATATTGCATAAGATTGATTTTCGCCTACAAAGTTACTAAAAGAATGCCGAAAAAGCACAATTTTAGAAAAAAAATGCGAGAAAATTTCCATATCCCGTTGAAAAACAGTATCTTTGCAGTCCAAAATAAAAATGTGATTGCAAAAAGTTAAATTCTAAAGTAAAAATCAGACATGACAAAGGCAGACATCATCAACAAGATAGCCGAAGAGACGGGCATTGCCAAGAAGGACGTGGCAGCTACCGTAGAAGCTTTTATGGAAGAAATCCGCGTGAGCCTCGCCCAGAACAAGGAGAACGTCTATCTCCGCGGCTTCGGCAGTTTCATTGTAAAGCATCGTGCACAGAAGACCGCCCGTAACATCTCTAAGAACACCACTTTGGTCATTGACGCCCATGACCTCCCGGCTTTCAAGCCTGCCAAGAGTTTTATTGGTAAAATGAAGTAACCGATATTCAAATAAATTAATATTTAAAACATTTTAGAACTATGCCAAACGGAAAGAAAAAGAAGGGTCACAAGATGGCTACCCACAAGCGCAAGAAGAGACTGCGTAAGAATCGTCATAAGAGCAAGTAAGCTCAGTAACGACAACGCAAGGAAATGAAGGGAGTGTGGACGCGTGACAAGCGCGCTACACCCCTTTTTGTAAAATCAGTTTAACGCCTATCCCAAGTCAACAAGACCTACGACAAGAATGACAAGTGAAGTAATTATTGATGTTCAACCGAAGGAGATTTCCATCGCCCTGCTTGAAGACAAGCAGCTGGTGGAATACCAGAACGAACGGCGTGAGGCCTCGTTCTCGGTGGGCAACATCTATGTGGCCAAGGTCCGCAAGCTCATGCCCGGACTCAATGCCTGCTTCGTCGATGTAGGGTATGAGAAGGATGCCTTCCTTCACTATCTGGACTTAGGCACACAATTTGGCTCTTATGAGAAATACCTGAAACAGGTACAGAGCGACAGAAAAAAACTTTATCCCATACAAAAGGCCACGCGCCTGCCGGACCTGCCTAAGGACGGCAGTGTGCAGACAACGCTCCAGGTGGGTCAGGAGGTTATGGTGCAGGTGGTGAAGGAACCCATCTCCACTAAGGGTCCACGACTGACCTGCGAGCTGAGCTTTGCCGGGCGCTATATCGTGCTCATACCCTTTGGCGATAAAGTGAATGTTTCTACAAAAATCAAGAAAAGCGAGGAGCGCAGCCGACTGAAGCAGCTGATACAGAGCATAAAACCTAAGAATTTTGGCGTCATTGTGCGCACGGTTGCCGAAGGCAAGCGTGCCGCCGAGTTGGACCAGGAGATGAAAATGCTGCTCAAGCGCTGGGACGACGCTATCACGAAGGTGCAGCGCACGCAGCAGCGTCCGCAGCTCGTCTATGAGGAAGAGAGCCGTACCGTGGCACTCCTGCGTGATTTGTTCAATCCTACCTACGACGGCATCCACATTAACGATGAGGCCATCTTCCAGCAGGTGAGAGACTATGTGGGGATGATAGCCCCTGAAAAGCAGGACATCGTTAAGTTATACAAAGGCACGGTGCCTGTCTTCGACAACTTCAATGTCACGAAGCAGTTGAAGTCAGGCTTTGGCAAGACCGTCAACTATAAGCATGGTGCCTACCTCATCATCGAGCATACAGAGGCTATGCATGTGGTAGATGTCAACAGCGGTACTCGCGTCAAGAAGGAAAACGGTCAGGAGGCAAATGCCCTTGAGACCAACTTAGGTGCTGCCGACGAGCTGGCACGTCAGCTGCGACTACGTGATATGGGAGGAATCATCGTGGTCGACTTCGTTGATATGAACCTGGCTGAAGACCGCCAGATGCTCTATGAGCGCATGTGCAAGAACATGCAGAAAGACCGTGCACGCCACAACATCCTGCCGCTGTCAAAGTTCGGGCTGATGCAGATTACGCGTCAGCGCGTCCGTCCGGCCATGGATGTGAATGTAGAAGAAGACTGTCCCACCTGTTTCGGTACCGGAAAGATCAAGTCGAGCATTCTTTTCACCGACCAGTTAGAGAGCAAGATTGACCGCCTGGTCAATAAAATAGGCATCGGCAAGTTCTACTTGCATGTACACCCTTACGTAGCGGCGTTCATCAATCAGGGAGTCATCTCGCTGAAACGTCGCTGGCAGATGAAGTACGGCTTAGGAGTACGCATCGTCCCCTCTCAGAAGTTAGGTTTTCTGCAGTATGAGTTCTACGACTCAAAACGTCAGTTCATCGACATGAAAGAGGAGATAGAAACTAAAAAGTAAAAGGAACATTAAGAATGTTCCTTTTTTTCTTGCTCATTACATTCCTTTTTTGTATTTTTGCATGAAAAAGCAGAAATATGTTAACACTGAAAGTTTTCTTCTGGATTTGTCTCGCCATCGTGTTCTATACCTATCTGGGCTATGGCATCCTGCTGTATGTCCTGTTGCTGCTGAAGCGCCTGTTCCGTCCGTCGCCTCCTCTGCCTGTGCTGCCCCCCGACAGTCAGTTGCCCGATGTCACGTTGATGATATGTGCCTATAATGAGGAGGATATTATCAGCGAGAAGATGGAAAACATAAGTCAGCTTGACTATCCCAAGGACAAGCTCTGCGTTATGTGGGTGACCGACGGCAGCAGCGACCGTTCCAACGAACTGCTCAGCCAGTATGACGACATCCTGCTGGTCTACAGTCCCGAGCGCCGCGGTAAGGCTGCTGCTATGCAGCATGGCCTGCGCGAGAACAAGGCTGAGTATGTGGTATTCACAGATGCTAATACTATGCTGAATGCCAGTTCTATACGTGAGATTGTTCGACAGTTTCTTGATGAAAATGTTAGCTGCGTTTCCGGCGAGAAACGCGTGGCAGCACGCGACGAAGGACAGATTGCCGCACAGGGTGAGGGCCTCTATTGGCGCTACGAGAGCACGCTGAAACGTTGGGACAGCGAGTTCTATTCTGCCATGGGTGCTGCCGGCGAGCTGTTTGCCGTCCGTATGTCTCACTATCGCGAGGCCCCTGCCAATGCGCTTTTAGACGACTTTATGATGTCGATGCTGATAGTGAAGGACGGACACCGCATTGCCTATACCTCTGATGCCTATGCCATGGAGTACGGCTCGGCCAACATGCACGAGGAGTCCAAGCGCAAGCGTCGTATTGCGGCTGGCGGTCTGCAGAGCATCTGGTGGCTCCGCTCACTTATGAACCCCTTCCGGTATCCTGTTGTCAGCTTTCTTTTCGTCAGCCACCGCGTGCTGCGCTGGTCTGTCACACCGTTGGCCATGCTTGCGCTCATTCCCCTAAACCTGCTCCTGGTGCTGTGGTCAGCCGGCCCGCTCTATGTTGTCATTGCCGTCCTCCAGCTGTTGTTCTATGCTGCCGCTGCTGTGGGCTGGCTACAGGCCCGTATCGGTCGTAAGAGCAAGCTGTTCTACGTGCCCTACTATTTCTTGTTCATGAATGTCAATGTGTTCCGTGGAGTCGGCTATCTGCTCACTCATCGTACCAGCGGAGCATGGGAAAAAGCAAAAAGAGGATAAAAATCTGTTAAATTGTTTCATGTATAAAATCTTTTTCGTACCTTTGCAAGGTCATATCTATATAGGGAGGTAAAAATGAATCAAGATGAGCGTGAGATATTGATGCAAAAGTTTGCAGAGGCTAACAGGAAGTTGATGTTAGCCAACGAGCAGTTGGAAGCAGCAAACGGAAAGCTCAAAGAGTACGAGGAGAAGGCTGCCAAAGCAGAAAATGCCAGTCGCATGAAGTCTCTGTTCCTGGCCAATATGAGTCATGAGATACGTACCCCCTTGAATGCTATTGAGGGCTTTTCGCGTATAATTGCCGAGACCGATTCCCCCGAGGAGCGCATGAAGTTCCTTGAAATCATCGAGAGCAACAACAACCGTCTGATGAGTCTCATCAACGAGATTCTCGACCTCTCGCGTGTGGAGTCTGGCGAAATCGTCATCAAGAAGGCACCTGTCAATCTGGAGGTACTGTCAAAGAGCATCCGGCAGCTGTTTAAGTTCCGCTGCCCCGAAACGGTTGTCCTGGATTATAACAGTCCGACGATGCAGATTACCATGAATACCGACGAGAACCGCCTCACACAGGTACTCTCCAATCTCATCAGCAACGCCCTGAAGCACACCACTAAGGGAAGAATCACGTTCGGCTACCGGGTGGCTGACGATGGCCATACCATCATATTCTATGTTCAGGACACCGGCACCGGCATTGCGCCAGAGTACATAGACCATATCTTTGAGACCTATGTCTCAAAAGATGCTGAACAGCAGAAAGGCTATGGCCTGGGACTTGCCCTTTGCCGTATTATCGTCGAGAAGATGGGTGGCCATATCAGCGTAGAGTCAGCCGTGGGCAAAGGCTCAAAGTTCACCTTCACCCTGCCTTTCCACGGTTCCATCGGCGGCATGTCTACCAGTAGCCGTACCACTACGTCCACCAATGTCAGGTCGCTCCACGTCAGCAACCGTCCTGATGAGTCGAACATGAAAACCATCCTGGTGGCTGAAGACGAAGAAAGCAACTTCGAGCTGGTGCGCATTGTCCTGCAGAAGCGCTACCGCCTGTTGCGTGCCCGCAATGGTATCGAAGCTGTTACCATCAACGAGGATGAGCATCCCGACCTGATTCTCATGGATATCCGTATGCCCGATATGAACGGCCTTGATGCCACGCGTATTATCAAGGAGGTGAACCACAATACGCCGGTGGTGGCCCTCAGCGCCTATGCCTTCGACGAGAATATCCGTGAGGCACTGGCTGCCGGCTGCGACGAGTTCCTGGCAAAGCCGTTCCGTGTGGAGGACCTCATTGAAATCTGTTCAAAGTACACAAAATAATTTTATCGCTGCAACACGATTATGGGTAAGTTAGCCATCTACAAGTATTTCTCTTTCCTGTTTCTTATCACCACCTTCCTGATGACGGGCTTTACTGTCTTTGGACTCTTTGGCGGCGATGTGCCCCCAGCAGGAAATACGGCAAGGGCCATGCTTGTCTATGTGCTCCCCCTGCTTATCCTGGCCGATGTGGTGCTGTTGCTCTATTGGATTGTCAGGCGCCGCTGGCATTGGGCTGTCATCCCCTTTGTCACCGTCCTGTGTTGTATACCTTATACAGGCACCGTCTACCAGTTCGGTTCGCTCGAAATGAGCGCTGAGAAACAGTCAGGTCTGAAGATTGCCACCTATAATGTGGCGGGTTTCGGCCGTGAGACGACGGGCTTCCTGGCTATGGACATTCTGGCGCAGATGAAGAAACAGAAGGTCGATGTGCTCTGCATCCAGGAGTATAACGAGACCAGCGGCGATATACATATCTCAGAGAACTACAAGAATTATTTCCCGTATATGGCAGTGGGAAATAGTGACATGGTTGTCTTCAGCCGCTATCCCATAACAGGGCAGAAAACCATCTCGTTTGAAGATACCAACAACAGCGCCATGTGGGCCGACATCGATGTCAACGGAAAACCCTTCCGTGTGGTCAACGTACACCTGCAGACCACGGGTGTCAACCGTACCCTCCATCAGGCCGCCAAGCAGCATATCCAGGGAATCGACGTCAACAGTAACCGTCTGCTGAATGCCATCTACGGCAACTATACCATGGGCATGATGATACGTGCCGGTCAGGCCGTCACCGTTCGCGATGAACTCCGCAAGCACGACGACCCCCAGCGCATGCTCATCGTCTGCGGCGACTTCAACGACGTACCTTATTCCTACGTCTACAACACCATGCTTGGCAATCTTGTTGACGGTTTCAAAGAGTGCGGCAGTGGCTGGATGAATACCTTCCGTGGGAACAAGAGCGTCCGCATCGACTACATTTTCCACGACGAGAGGGTCAAGGGGCTTACCTATTACAAGCAGGAGTTAAGCTATTCCGACCACTATCCGGTCTTTATGAAGATAGCGTTCTGAAGCTTCATGTTCATACAATCTTAAACCTCACTCGGAACGAGTGCTCCATCTCGTCCCAGTTGGTGCCCAGCATCTCAAAGCGTCCTATCTGTCCCGTTGACCGGACATGCCGGCCAATGCACGGACAGACATCGTAGTCGCCGATGCGCACCAGACGGATGGTGTCAGAGGCATCGTCCGGCAATCTGTCGGTGGCAATACCCTCAGGCAGGTCCTCACGGCTCACAAACTCAAACGTCACGGGCAGGTCCTCCTCTATCAGCAACTTCATCTGCCGTTCTATCTCCTTCTCCTCCTGGCGTGTCGGCTTGTGGTCCAGCCGGAAGCTCATCTTACTCTTCTTCCGCTCAATATGTGCGTTGTACGACCGTTCGCAGCCGAAGAGTCTTATCATCGTCTGGTTCAGCAGGTGCTCTGCCGTGTGCGCTGGCGGAAACTCCTCCTTGTTGTGCTCGTTCAGTATGTAGTCTTCTTTCATGTCATTCACGCTTTTAGTCAGTTTTCAGCCCACAAAGTTACGAAAATATTCGCAATAATCATCATCTATTCACATTTATTTCGTAACTTTGCAGCCCGAATATGGAAACCAAGCAAATTCACATCAGCGATTACAACTACCCGCTGCCCGACGACCGCATTGCCAAATACCCGTTGGCACAGCGCGACCAGTCGAAGCTCCTGGTCTATCATCACGGTGAGGTCAGTCAGGACCGGTTCTGCAATCTGACGAAGTACCTGCCTCAGCATGCCCTCATGGTGTTCAACAACACTCGCGTCATACAGGCCCGCATGCATTTCCACAAGTCAACGGGTGCTCTCATAGAGATATTCCTGTTAGAGCCAGCCGTTCCTGCCGACTATGAGCAGATGTTCCAGACACAGGCATCCTGCTCCTGGCTCTGTCTGGTCGGCAACCTCAAGAAGTGGAAGTCTGGCCCGTTGTCACGCACCGTCATTGTCAAGGGCCAGTCTGTCACCGTCACTGCCTGCCGTCAGGGCGAGCAGGGCACCAGCCATCTCGTCGAGTTTCGCTGGTCAGCCGGTGTTCCCTTTGCCGACATTATTGATGTCATGGGCGAGCTCCCTATCCCGCCTTATCTGAATCGTGCCACTGAAGAGAGTGACAAGACCACCTACCAGACCGTCTATTCTAAGATAAAGGGCAGCGTGGCAGCACCTACGGCCGGACTCCATTTCACCCCCGAGGTGCTGTCAGCCGTCGATAACCACGGTATTGACCGTGAAGAGCTCACTCTCCATGTCGGAGCCGGCACCTTCCGTCCTGTGAAGAGCACCGATATTGGAGGACATACCATGCACACAGAGTATGTGGCCGTGCGACGGCAGACCCTGCAGAAACTGCTCGACCACCACTGTCAGGCTATCGCCGTGGGTACCACCAGCGTGCGCACCCTTGAGAGCCTCTATTATATGGGTCTGAAGACCCTGCGCAACCCCGATATCGACGAGGCCTCCTTGCATGTCAGTCAGTGGGAGCCCTACGAAGAGAGTGGGGCAGAGCCCGTCGCCAGCGCCGACGCCATCCGCGCCCTGCTGGAGTGGATGGACCACCGCCAGATGACCGTGCTACACAGCAGCACACAGATTATCATTGCTCCCGGCTACGAATACAAGATTGTCAAGATGCTCATCACAAATTTCCATCAGCCCCAGTCCACGCTGCTGCTGCTCGTCAGCGCCTTCGTTCATGGCGACTGGCACCGCATCTACGACTATGCCCTTGACAACGGTTTCCGCTTCTTGAGCTACGGCGACTCTTCCCTGCTCATACCATAATACGAATGTAGGCCGCCACTGGGGCGGCCTGCATTCGTATTCAATAATGTCAATGCGTTGTGTCAGCAGTTATACGATACCGCGTCCGTGGCACTGCTTGAACTTCTTGCCTGAACCACAGGGGCAGGGGTCGTTACGGCCGGGCAGCTTGTCCTTGATGACCGGGTTGCGGGGCTGCTGGGCACGGGTGTCCTGCTGGGCGGCGGCACGCTGGTTGGGGTCGGTAAGCTGTTCGGCATTGCCCGATGCGTCGAGGTTCTGCTTCGACTCGGTGTACTGCTGGCGCGGGGCGGGCTGCTCTGGTGCAGCCTCCTGCACCTGCTCCACAACGGGAATCTGTGCGCGGGTCAGGATGCTGCAGATGCGGTTGTACATCTCGTTAATCATCGAGTCCCACACCTTGGCCGACTCGAGCTTGAAGATGAGCAGCGGGTCTTTCTGCTCGTAGCTGGCGTTCTGCACAGAGTGCTTCAGCTCGTCCAGCTGGCGCAGGTTCTCCTTCCACGAGTCGTCGATGATATGCAGCAGGATAGCCTTCTCAAACTCCTTCACCACCGACTTCGACTCGGTCTCGTAAGCCTCTCTCAGGTTGCAGGGAATGTTATACATGCGTCGGCCGTCGGTGATGGGCACCATGATACGCTCGTACATGGCTCCCTGGTTCTCAAACACCTGGGCAATGATGGGCTGTGCCACCTCGCGTATATGCTCCGTCTTGCGGTTGAAGTTGCCGATAGCGGCCTGGAAGGCCTCCTCCTCCAACTGCTCACGCTGCTTGTTGGCAAACTCCTCTTCCGAGAAGGGCACCTCCATGGCCATGATATGCAGGAACTCCTCGCGGCAGCCGTTGTAGTCGTTGTTTTCGATGATGTTGACAATACGGTCCCAGATGATGTTTGAGATATCCATGCCGATACGCTCACCCATCAGGGCGTGGCGGCGCTTCTCGTAGATGACGGTACGCTGCTTGTTCATCACGTCGTCATACTCGATGAGTCGTTTACGGATACCGAAGTTGTTCTCCTCGACCTTCTTCTGGGCGCGCTCAATGCTCTTCGAGATCATCGGTGACTCAATCATCTCGCCCTCCTTGAAGCCCAGACGGTCCATAACCGAGGCGATACGCTCAGAGGCGAACAGGCGCATGAGCTTGTCTTCAAGCGAGACGTAGAACACCGAGGAGCCGGGATCACCCTGACGGCCGGCACGACCGCGCAGCTGGCGGTCCACACGGCGGCTCTCATGGCGCTCTGTACCGATGATGGCCAGGCCGCCGGCAGCCTTCACCTCCGCCGACAGCTTGATGTCGGTACCACGGCCGGCCATGTTGGTGGCAATGGTGACAGCACCGCGTCCCTGTGAGTCCTGCTGACCGGCCAGGGCCACGATGTCGGCCTCCTTCTGGTGCAGTTTGGCGTTCAGCACCTGGTGGGGTATGCCCTCGCGGCGGCCTGTCTCAGGATTGACATACATGTCGAGCATACGGCTCAGCAACTCCGAAATCTCCACCGAGGTGGTACCAATCAGCGTTGGGCGTCCGGCATTGCGCATGGCCACAATCTCGTCGATGACGGCCTTGTATTTCTCGCGGGCGGTCTTGTAGACGCGGTCGTCCTGGTCGTTGCGGATGACGGGACGGTTGGTGGGAATCTCCACCACGTCGAGCTTGTAGATGTCCCAGAACTCACCGGCCTCGGTAGATGCCGTACCGGTCATACCGGCCAGCTTGTGGTACATGCGGAAGTAGTTCTGCAGGGTGATGGTGGCAAAGGTCTGCGTGGCAGCCTCCACCTTCACGTGCTCCTTGGCTTCGACGGCCTGGTGCAGACCGTCGCTCCAGCGGCGGCCCTCCATGATGCGGCCTGTCTGCTCGTCCACAATCTTCACCTCGCCGTCAATGACCACGTACTCGTCGTCCTTGTTGAACATGCAGTAGGCCTTGAGCAGCTGCTGCAGGGTGTGTACGCGCTCCGACTGTACGGCGTAGTGGGCCATCATCTCGTCCTTCTTGTCGACACGCTCCTGGTCGCTCAGCGTGGTGTCACCCTCCAGAGCCGACAGCTGACCCGTAATGTCGGGCAGCACGAACAGTTCGGCGTCGTTCACCTGCTTGGCCAGCCAGCCTGTGCCCTTGTCGGTCAGGTCGCATGAGTTGAGTTTCTCGTCAACGACGAAGTACAGGGGCTCCACGGCCTCGGGCATGCGGCGGTTGTTGTTTTCCATATAGATTTCCTCCGTCTTCAGCATACCGGCCTTGATGCCTTCCTCCGACAGGTACTTGATGAGCGGCTTGTTCTTCGGCAGAGCCTTGTGCGAACGGTAGAGCGACAGGAAACCTTCGTCGAGCAGCTGCTGACCTTCCTTCTTCTGTCCGCTCTCCATCAGGCGGTTGCCTTCGCCAATCTTCTGCTTGGCCTCGGCCAGGTATTGCGTGGCCAGCTGGCGCTGTACGCCGACGAGCTTCTCCACCAGCGGCTGGTACTCCTCAAACATCTGGTCGTCGCCCTTGGGCACCGGTCCGCTAATAATAAGAGGTGTACGGGCATCGTCAATCAGCACCGAGTCAACCTCGTCGACGATGGCGTAGTTGTGCGAGCGCTGCACCAGGTCGGCAGGCGATGTGGCCATGTTGTCGCGCAGGTAGTCGAAACCAAACTCGTTGTTGGTACCGAAGGTGATGTCGGCCTGGTAAGCCTTGCGGCGGGCCTCGCTGTTAGGCTGGTGCTTGTCGATACAGTCGACGGAGAGTCCGTGGAACTCATAGAGCGGTCCCATCCACTCGGAGTCACGCTTCGACAGGTAGTCGTTCACCGTCACCACGTGTACACCGTTGCCCGTCAGGGCATTCAGGAACACGGGCAGCGTAGCCACCAGCGTCTTACCCTCACCCGTGGCCATCTCGGCAATCTTACCCTGGTGGAGCACCGTGCCGCCGAAGAGCTGCACGTCGTAGTGCACCATCTCCCACTTCAGGTCGTTACCGCCGGCTGTCCAGTGGTTGTGGTAGATGGCCTTGTCGCCGTCGATGGTGATGAAGTCCTTGCGGGGGTCGGCGGCCAGCTCGCGGTCAAAGAGCGTTGCCGTTACCACCGTCTCCTCGTTCTCGGCAAAGCGGCGGGCGGTCTCCTTGACAATGGCAAACACCTCGAACATCACCTCGTCGAGAGCCTTCTCATACACCTCGAGGGCTTCCTTCTCCAGCTTGTCTATCTGGTTGAAGATGGTCTCGCGCTCGTCAATGGGCGTGTCTTCAATGGTCGACTTCAACTGTGCAATCTTCTCTTTCTGTTCGCGTGCCGACTGCTGCACCTGCTCTTGTATCTGCTTGGTGCGGGCGCGCAGTTCGTCGTTCGACATGGCCTGCACCTGCGGCGTGAACGACTTAGCCTTCTCTACGAGCGGCTGAATCAGCTTCATGTCGCGCGACGACTTGTCGCCGAACAACGACTTTAAAATCTTTGTAAAATTCATATCTTGTTTTTTATTTTATGTACGCTAAGACGCAAAGACGCTAAAGGAAGTTTTGTCTTGATGCGTGTAAGTTTGTTTTTATTTTGTGTACGCCTTGACGCTTGGGAAATCTTTGTGTCTTTGCGTCTTTGCGTACTGGTGTTAGAAGAGCGGTTCCGACGAGCAGGCGTTAGGTGCTCTGATGCGTATAGACTTGGCCAGGGTAGGGGCTATGCGGTCAACCGTCACATGGCTGCTGACGCTTTCCGCCTTTGCACCGGCCCCATAGAAGATGATAGGAAACTGTATGAAGGAGGCGCGCGACAGCTGGCTGTCCTGCGTGTTCTCGTTCAGGATGTTCCACCCCGGCGACACCTCAATAAGAATATCTCCGCAGCGGGCGGGGTTATAGCCGTTGCGGATTTTCAGAGTCTGCTCGTTGATGATGGTCAGCAGCTGCAGACCGCTGTACACGTTTCTGACGCCCGACAGCTGCGACAGGAACTCCTGGGCGCGGCTGCAGGCATCGTTCAGCGAGATGCGCTTCGACTCCAGCAGTTTATGGTTCATAAACATCTGGTTGCGGAAGACGGTCTCAATATAGCGTCCCTGTCCCCAGATGGCACCGAAATACATGTTCAGCAGGTTTGCCGTACGGTTCATGTAGAAGGTGCCCGTGGGAATATGGTATTTCTCGTAGTCGGCACTCTCAATGTCGCTGTAGCCCGTAGAGGTGACGACGAAGAGCACGTGCTCGGCTCCCACCTTCGACTCGATGCCCGTTATCAGCGTTGCCAGCTCGCGGTCCAGCCTGACGTATGCATCCTGCAGCTCATACTGACATTCTGACATAGCCGCATGGTCGAACGTGCCGGCATAGTAGTGCAGCGACAGCAGGTCGGTGGTGCGGTCAAAGCCCATCTTCTCCTGTATGATGCAATGCTGGGCCAGCTCCGTCACGTAGCCGTTCACCACGCCGCTTGTCTTCAGCAGCCTGTAGCCCCTGTCACCTGAGAAGCTGTGCTTGAAGGGTTTTTGAGTGTTGGCGGCATGCTGGAAATAGTTGAAGGTGCCCGACAGCTCGATGATGGGCTCCCAGCTGTTGTCGCCCTCACGGGCGGGAGAGCTCTTGACGTTGAACACTGGCAGCCAGACGGGGGGCTGTGCGGCAAAGCAGGCGGCTGTCCTCCAGTTGCCGTTCTCGTCGTCAATCCAGAAGGCGCCGTCGGCAGCATGTCCGGCGGCCAGGATGGCAGCGTCCTCAAACGGTGCTATGCTGTACACCTTTGCCTTGCCCTCTGTCGATACCTTCAGCTCGTCGCCGATGGTCGATGTCTGCAGCTCGTTGGCATTGTGCTGCTTCTCGCCCAGGCAGCTGGCCTGCTGCAGGGTCTCGCGGTTCAGCCACCGCTCGCTGACAATGCTGTGGTAGTAGGGGGTGACGCCTGTCACCACCGAGGCCACCGCCGATGCCCTGTCAATAGGACTGAAGGGGTAGCTCGCGTTGCTGAAGACCATGCCCTGCTGTAGCAGCCGCTTGAAGCCGTCGTTGCCGTAGAGCGGTGCAAAAGCCTCCATGTAGTCTGTCCGCAACTGGTCGATGGTGATGTTCACCACCAGTCGCGGCGCATACTGGATTTTGTTTTGCGCCAGCATCTCCGGAGTCAGGCCAAGCACGGTCAGCAGGGTGATATAGAGGTATTTATTTCTCATTCCTATAGTGTATCCAGAATCGTAATAGCAAACATAATGCCAAAATCAGCATACCCTCGGCGTAGTGCTGAAAAAAGGCTCCTGCCAGGAACAGCACCGTCATGACTGCCAGCAGCCGCCAGTAACGGGTGCGGCGGCGGCGCAGCACGGCGGGCAGAAAGGCCAGGTGTATGGGGTTCACCAGCAGCAGCTGCAGGTTCAGGCTGGTGGTAGGGTGCTGCGAGAAGATCATGATGAAGAGCAGGCAGCCCGCCGTTCCCGTGACCACCATCAGCGTGGCATCCCAGTATTTGAAGGTCTTGCGGCGTTTCCACTCTGCCACGAACAGCACTACCGACAGTGCCAGCAGCAGCACGAAGCATTCCATTGGCGTCAGCACGAAGTCGCGCTCTATCACCTGTACGCCCGGCGCTACCAGCAGCCTTTCCTCCTTCACCAGCGGTCGCCAGCTGCCGTCGCTGCCGTTGATCTGGGCACGGCTGAAGTCGGCCATCAGACGGTCGGGCAGAAACTCCTGCTCCTGACGGCTGGTGGCCAGGTCGGCCTTCACGCCCAGCAGCATGTTGTTGCCCCAGGTGGCCCAGGGGTGGTTGTGTGTCTTCTCGCCAATCATCTCGCGGAACGACGGCTCATAGTCTGGCTGTGGGTTGTACACCACCTTGCCGTTGATGCTGCGCTCAATGATGTCGCGCGGCCGGGTGGAGCAGTTGTCGTAGAAATAGTTGTAGCGGTAGACGCGGTTTTCCTCCAGGTAGTTCTCTTCCAGCGCCATGTTCAGCGCCAGCTTCTCCTCGGCGGTCAGGTTCAGCACCTGTTCCGTCACCGAACTGCCCCAGCGATAGTAGTACCTCAGGAAGGGCATCATCGGTGCCAGGCCCAGCTCATAGTCTGTCATTCCAAGCACGAAGCGCGCCACGAAGTGCGGCTTGTTGTAGTCGAAGACACCCCAGTTGAACACCACGTCCTCGCGCTTTCCCTGGTGCAAGTCCTTGAACCTCAGGGCAGTGTGCCCATATAGGCTGTACACTTCCTCGTGGGGCGAGCAGGTTATCAGCGAAAACTCCACGCTGTCCATATACGCCAAGGCGTCATACCCCTCAGCCGCTGCCGGCTGCAGGAGAACGACGCTCAAAAGGATGGTATATAGACCCCTTGTCAAGTGGCTTATTCGTTTCACGCTGCAAAGTTACGAATTTATTTGCAATTATCGGCGATGAATACCGATTTATTTCTTTTTTTGATGTTTTGCAGCCTCGCCGCTGCTTTCGAAATAAATTGTTGCCACCATGTCACCTTGGTAATAAAGTGTTGTATGACAGTGTGTTAGGTGGTTGCAACAAAGGTGGCATGGGTGACATCATGTCTCCCGCCACGCCAAAGGGTTGTATCCACTTTTACCGCCTCGCAATTGAAGTATCCGCTGCTGGGAGTTTTGTCCCTGCGACGGGGACTTTTCCCTCCATTATCTGTCATCTGTTGATGCCACCTTGCAACCTTTGTTGCAACCGTGTAACCATCTGTATATCAGTACGGAACGGCATTGGTGGCATGGTGACAAGAAAAAATAGAAAAGTGCACAGCAGGGGCGGTTCCACTGTGCACTTTAACGGTCATAATCAAGCCATTGCTTACGTTCTTCTTCGCCCATCTTCTCGATGGCATAGCGGAGCATGGTGCGAGGCATCTCATGGGCATGCTGGCGTAGGAAGTCGCGTAGCAGGTCCATAGAGACGCGCTTGCCCATTTCGCGTAGCATCCATCCTACAGCCTTGTGCATCAGGTCGTGAGGATGGTGCAGATGAATCTCGGCATAGCGCAGACACCAGGACGGGTCGCCTTGCTGCGTGGTTTTCCATGAGCAGACGATGCTCATACGCTGCTTCCAGAGGCAGGGACTGGCAGCAAGTTCGTCCAGCACTTTCAATTTGTAGTCCTTATCACCAAGGTTTGAAGGCAATAGCAGCCAATGTCCCAGTATTTTGTGAACGGAGAGATCAACCAGATCCCAGTTGTTTGCCCGTTCTGCATACTGGAGGTAAAGGGTCAGAATTTCATCGCGACCGCGTATGGCCGCTTCATCGTTTGTCAGACGTTTCGTGGCCAGACGCTCAAACTGGCTTACGAGTATCAATAGTCCGCAGAGTCTTACTTCGTGCCATTTCGACATCAGCAGTTCCGGCACTTCATCAAGAGCAATATCCTTGGCTGCCTTCACCACCTCTCGCGTCTGTGGAACCTTCAAACCCAGGAACTTGTCTCCATAGCCGTATTCACCTGGTGCAGTCTTAAAGAATCCCATTAGAACATGCCGCTGCTCATCATTCTGCAGCGACTCCATATACCTGATGATTTCACGTGCTGTACTTGCCATCGTTTAAATAGTATGTCAGTTCCGCCAGTTCGGCATAGAGGTGGCTGTCACGATGACGCTGAAGCAGTTGTTGGTAGATGCTGGCGGCCTTTTTTTTCTCCATCGGGCGTATGGCCTCGTAAGCCTCCTCAATCTTTCCCTGCTTCCGCAGGTCGAACACATCCTTGACAGTCATACTTTCATGATTATATGATTTGTCTGCAAAGGTAACAAATAATTTCCAAAGTTTTCCTAATTATCCTAATGTTTTTGTATGTCGTTTGACTTTCCTTGGCGGTCGAAAGATTTTTTGAAAAAAAAGATGAACTGTTAGGCGTTTTCAGATATTATTTTGTAATTTTGCAGCGATGAAACACGCGTTGATGATAGCTGCACCGATGAGTGGTAGCGGTAAGACAACCGTCAGCCGGGGCCTCATGTCCCTGCTGGCTCAGCGTGGCTATCAGGTGCAGCCCTTCAAATGCGGGCCTGACTATATCGACACGAAATTCCATGAGGCAGTGTGTGGCAGGCCGAGTGTCAACCTTGATACGTTTATGGGTACGGAGGCTCATGTCAGAGCACTCTTTGAACGCTATGGCCGAGGTGCTGACATTTGCGTGGTAGAGGGCATGATGGGACTGTTCGACGGCTATGACCGCGACAGGGGTTCATCGGCCGAGATTGCCCGCGTACTGGGACTGCCCGTTGTGCTTGTGGTAGATGCTCGTAGTGCCGCCTACTCCATGGCACCGCTGTTGCAGGGTTTTCTGGGCTTTCGCCCTGACGTAAGAATTGCCGGCGTTATATATAATAAGGTGGGCTCTGAGCGTCATGCCAGGATGCTCCGCCACGTGTGTGCCGACATTGGCCTGACGTGCTTTGGCTGTTTGCCCCGACGGAAGGAACTGGAGCTGGAGTCGCGTTATCTTGGGTTGGATTTTTCGGCCAAGACAGAGAACCGGCAGTTGGTAGACCTTTTGGCAGAGCATGTTGACTGGCAAGGGCTGCTTTCGCTGACTGCCAGTCCTGAGCAGGACGTGGTAATGGATGAACCGCGTCCCGACTCTGTCCGGAGCCGGCAGCGCATCGTAGTGGCCCGCAACGCCGAGGCCTTTTCGTTTCTCTATCAGGAGACCATTGATGCCCTGGGCAGCAACGTTGTATTCTTCGACCCTGAGACGGATGTCCCCCAGCTGGACGATGCCCATCTGCTCCTACTGCCCGGTGGCTACCCCGAGAAGCACTTAGAGGCGCTGACGGCCAACGAGGCATGCCGGAAGGCCATTGCCGACTATGCCGAACAGGGGGGCAGGGTAGTGGCCGAGTGCGGCGGGATGATGTATCTTTGCCGTGAGATAGTGACCGATGATGCCCGCTTCCCCATGTGCGGCGTGCTGCCATACGCCATCACAGCCCGTCAGGCTGACCGCCGGTTGTCGTTGGGGTATCGTCGTTTTGTGCTTGACGGCCAAGAGTACCGAGGGCATGAGTTCCACTACACCCAGCTGACGGGCGACGTGCCTCCATCCGCCTGTCAGGTCTACAACGCCCATGGCGAGGCTGTGCCGACGCCGGTGTTCAGATATAAAAATGTCATTGCAAGCTATACTCATCTTTACCAATTAGTCTTATGAGAAAACTACTGTTCCATTTGATGATAGTTACTGCCATCTGCAGTTGTGGGGGGAAGTCCTCAAGCAGTTCCGGCTCTCAGGCCTCAGAGGAAGGCCAGAAAGGAGAACTTGAGAATATGACGGTGAAATATGCCACGGGCTTTACCGTTCGCGACTCTGCAGGCATCCGTCTTGTTGACGTCGGTAAGAGCGACCGTTTTGCCCTGGTCACCTCGCAGGAGGCAGACGTGCCCAGCGGCTATGTGAAGGTCAAGGTGCCCATCAGCCGTACTATCTGCATGACCATGCTGCAACTCTCGAACTTCACGGTGCTCGATGCCCATGACGTCATCAAAGGCATCACGGGAACGAAGAACCTGTTCAACAGCGATATTCTGAACCGGGTGCGCGACGGGCGGATTGTCAAAATAGGCATGGAAGGCGAGTTTGACCCTGAGCTTATCTTAGCCGCCAACCCTGACGTTATCTTTATTTCGCCCTTCAAGCGCGGCGGTTACGATGCTATCCGCGAGTCGGGCGTCACCCTGGTTCCACATTTGGGCTATAAGGAACTGGACCCACTTGGACAGGCCGAGTGGGTGAAGTTTGTGGGTATGTTTATTGGCAAGGAGCGCGAGGCCAACGACGTGTTCAGTGGTATTGAGCAGCGCTATAACACCTTGAAGGAGGCAGCAGGTGCTGCCAGTACCCGTCCGACGGTTACCAGTGGCGAGATGCACTATGGCACGTGGCACGCTGTCGGCGGCAAGAACTACCTGGCGCAGCTGTTTCGTGATGCCGGTGCCGACTATGTCATCAACGACGATGAGACGGCGGGTGAGAACCTGGAGTTTGAGCGTATGTATGCCATCAGTGCCCAGGCCGACTACTGGCGTATATTGAACAGCTATCCCGGAGAGTTCTCGTATGAGGCGCTGAAGGCGAGTGAGCCGCGCAACACGCTGCTGAAAGCCTTTCGCGAGCGCAAGGTCATCTACTGTAATATGAAGCAGACACCCTACTACGAGATAGCACCCGTAAAACCCGACGTGCTGCTGAAAGATTTTGTGGCCATCTTCCATCCCACGCTGGTGGAGCCCGACTATAAGCCTACCTTCTACCAACTGTTGAAATGAGACGTACGCTGCTGCTTTTACTGTTGATAGCCGCGGCTATCGTACTGCTGACGGTGGTCAATCTGCTGCTTGGCTCGGTGCGTATACCCGTAGGCGATGTGTGCCGGATACTCCTTGGCGGTGAGAGTCAGGAGATATGGACAAACATCGTCTGGAAGTCCCGTCTGCCACAGGCACTCACAGCCATGGCAGCCGGTGCTGGCCTGGCTGTCAGCGGCTTGCAGATGCAGACGGTATTCCGCAACCCCTTAGCAGGCCCCTCGGTGCTTGGCATCAGCAACGGTTCCGCCCTTGGCGTGGCTTTTGTCGTGTTGCTGTCGGGACAGTTGGGTGGCGTGGCCCTGTCACGCTTAGGCTATCTGGGCGATGCCGCCATGTCGGTGGCCGCCATTGTCGGTGCCCTGGCGGTGCTGATGCTCATCGTATGGATATCCAACAGGGTGAAGGGTAACGTCACGCTGCTCATCATTGGTGTCATGATAGGTTATCTGGCCAATGCTATCATAGGCGTGCTGAAGTACCTGTCGCCGGAGGAGGATGTGAAGTCATTTGTGGTCTGGGGCCTTGGTTCTTTCAGTCGCGTCTCTGGCGACGAGATGGTGCTCTTCGTTGCCATGATGGCGGTGCTCCTTCCGCTCAGCTGTCTGCTCGTCAAGCCTATGAACCTGTTGCTGCTTGGCGACCGCTATGCTGCCAACCTCGGTCTGAACATACGTCGCTCGCGCATACAGGTCATTGTCAGTTCGGGTATCCTCGTGGCTATAGTCACGGCCTATTGCGGTCCGATTATGTTCATCGGCCTGGCTGTGCCCCATCTGGCCAGGGCCTTGTTCCGTACCAGCGACCACCGTGTGCTCATGCCTGCTACGATGCTTTGCGGTGCCGCCCTGGCGCTGATATGTAACCTGATAGCCCGCATGCCGGGCTTTGAGGGCGCGCTGCCCGTCAATTCGGTGACGGCCCTGGTGGGTGCCCCCGTCATTTGTGCCGTCCTCTTCCGTCGACGCAGGGATGACGTTGGCGAGTAGTCTGTAACAGTCATCATGTTTAAAGACAAAAATCTTCAATAGTCACACGAAAATCTTGTGCAAACAGTTGGTTATTATCTTGAAAAAGTGTAACTTTGCACCCACCAAAAAAAAGTATTTTTGAATGATGAAACACCAGTTACGCAGTGCAGTATGCACAGAAGGCCGCCGCATGGCGGGAGCACGTGCTCTATGGGTAGCCACGGGCATGAAGCAAGAACAGTTTGGCAAACCTATCATAGCCATTGTTAATTCCTTTACGCAGTTTGTGCCGGGGCATACGCACCTGCACGAGATAGGTCAGATTGTGCGCGAGGAGATAGAGAAGATGGGCTGTTATGCCGCAGAATTCAACACCATCGCCATTGACGACGGCATTGCCATGGGGCATGACGGCATGCTCTACTCACTGCCTTCGCGCGACATCATTGCCGACTCAGTAGAATATATGGTCAACGCCCACAAGGCCGATGCCATGATCTGCATCTCCAACTGCGACAAGGTGACGCCAGGCATGCTGATGGCCTCCATGCGCCTGAACATCCCCACGGTGTTCTGCTCGGGCGGTCCGATGGAGGCAGGACGCTGGCGCGGTGAGAATGCCGACCTGATAACGGCCATGGTGAAAGGTGCCGACCCGGAGGTGACCGACGAGGAGATGCGCGAGATAGAGCAGTGTGCCTGTCCGGGCTGCGGCTCATGCTCGGGCATGTTTACCGCCAACAGCATGAACTCGCTGACAGAGGCCATCGGACTGTCGCTGCCCGGCAATGGTACCATCCTGGCAACACATACCAACCGGGTGGAGCTGTTCCGACAGGCTGCCCGTCAGGTGGTGAAGAATGCCCTGGCCTATTATGAAGACGGTGACGAAAGCGTTCTGCCACGCAGCATTGCCACCCGTCAGGCCTTCCTCAACGCCATGACGCTGGACATAGCCATGGGCGGTTCAACGAATACCGTGCTTCACCTGTTGGCCGTGGCTCAGGAGGCCGGGGTGGACTTCACGATGAAGGATATTGACGAACTGAGCCGTAAGACACCCTGCCTGTGCAAACTGGCACCTAACACCCAGAAATACAGCGTTCAGGAATGCGGACGTGCCGGCGGCATTCTCGGCATCCTGAACGAGCTCAACAAGGGCGGCCTCATCGACGGCAGTGCCATTCGTGTGGACGGCTTGACGCTGGGCGAGGCTATGCAGAAATACAGTATTGTTGACGGTGAGACCGATGCTGAGGCCAACCGCATCTATCAGACGGCTCCCGGCAATCGCTTCTCGACGAAGATGGGCAGCCAGTCGGCAGAGTGGGGGACACTCGACACCGACCGTGCCGGCGGCTGTATCCGTGACATCGAGCATGCCTATACCAAGGACGGCGGACTGGCCGTGCTCTTCGGCAACATTGCCCAGGACGGCTGCGTGGTGAAGACTGCCGGCGTTGACGAGGCGCTGTGGCACTTCGAGGGTCCGGCCGTAGTGTTCGACTCGCAGGAAGACGCCTGTGAGGGCATCCTGGGCGGACAGGTGAAGAAGGGCGACTGCGTGGTCATCACCCACGAGGGACCGAAGGGCGGTCCCGGCATGCAGGAGATGCTCTATCCCACCTCTTACATCAAGAGTATGCACATGGGCAAGGAGTGTGCGCTGATTACCGACGGCCGTTTCTCGGGTGGTACCAGCGGTCTTTCCATCGGCCATATCTCGCCTGAGGCAGCCAACGGCGGCAACATCGGCAAGATTAAGGATGGCGACATCATTGTCATCGACATCCCCTCGCGCAGCATCAGTGTCAAGCTGAGCGACGAGGAACTGGCTGCCCGCGAGCAGCAGCCTCTGAAGCGCCACCGTCAGGTGTCGAAGGCGCTGCGTGCCTACGCCCAGAGCGTGTCGAGTGCCGACAAGGGCGGCGTCAGAATCATTGACTGACAGCGTTAGCAGATGACATTCTGCGGCCGCCGCTCTATAAATGCCTTCACGTTCTGGTAGGCCACATCGGTCAGACGCGCTCTTGCCTCCTTCGTGGCCCAGGCAATATGCGGCGTGATGAAGGCGTTATCGCATTGCAGTAAGGGATTATCGGCCTGAGGGGGTTCTGTTGTCAGCACATCGGCACAGTACGCTCTCAGGCCCTTCTCTTTCAGCGCATCGGCAACGTCCCGGTCGTCAATCAGCGGTCCGCGACCGGTGTTGATGAGAATGGCTGTAGGCTTCATCTGCCGTAGCGTCGTGCGATTGATAAGATGGTGCGTGTCGGGTGTCAGCGGGCAGTGCAGGCTCAGCACATCGCTTTCACGGAGCAACGCTTCCATAGAAAGTTTCCTGACGCCCGACGGCAGGTCTGCTGCCGCCTTGCTGGTATAAGCCACAACGTTCATGCCGAAAGCCTGGGCAATACGGGCTACGCGCATGCCGATATTTCCCAGTCCCACGATGCCGAAGGTCTTGCCGGCCAGTTCTGTCAAAAGCGTATCGCAATAACAGAAGTCGGGACATGACGACCATGCGCCCTCACGGTTCCTCTGAGCGTAGTGCTCCGTGCGGTTAGTGACGGTGAGCAAATGGGCAAACACCATCTGTGCCACGCTGTCGGTGCTGTAGGCGGGTATGTTGGTGACGGTGATGCCGTGCTCCCTGGCAGCACCGGTGTCCACGACGTTGTATCCTGTTGCCAAGACGCCGATATACTGCAGCTTCGGCAACTGTTCTATCTCTGCCCTGTGCAGGCATACCTTGTTGGTCAGTATGATTTCCGCGTCTTTTGCCCTTTCTACTGTTTCTTCGGGCAGCGTGCGGTCGTAGGCGGTCAGTTCGCCTAAGGTGGCAAGTGGCTGCCATGACAGATCGCCCGGATTGGCTGTGTAGCCGTCGAGTATGACTATTTTCATAAGAATCGGTTTTTTTGCATTGCTTGCAAAAGTAAGGGAAATTATTTGGAAGTCAAGTGGTTCATGAGCATATTTAAGTTAGTTTAGCAATCTGTGGAGTCTGTCTTGCGGGCTAAGTGTCAGGCAAAATGAAGAAAATCGGCAATTTTGTTGGCAGTTTGGCGAAAAAGGCGTAATTTTGCACCTTCAAAAGGTTATACGCTATTACACGAATATGTTGAAAGACAAGATAACAGGCGCCAAAGCGCTGATGAGGGCGTTGCAGGCCGAGGGTGTGAAGACCATCTTCGGCTATCCCGGCGGAGCCATCATGCCCGTCTATGATGCGTTGTATGACTATACCAGGGGCGAGAAGAAATGTTTCGACCATATACTGGTGCGCCATGAGCAGGGTGCCACCCATGCTGCCGAGGGCTATGCCCGTGTGAGCGGTGAGGTTGGCGTGGCTCTGGTGACCAGCGGCCCTGGTGTTACCAACACGCTGACGGGTATTGCCGATGCCATGATGGATTCCACGCCGATGGTGGTCATTGCCGGTCAGGTGGCTATCTCAGCCCTGGGTACGGATGCCTTCCAGGAGGTAGACCTCGTAGGCGTGGCACAACCTATCTCGAAGTGGTCGTACCAGATACGCCATGCCGAGGATGTGGCATGGGCCGTGAGCCGTGCGTTTTATATAGCCCGTACAGGCCGTCCCGGTCCGGTGGTGCTCGACTTTCCGAGGAACGCGCAGGTAGAGGAGATTGACTGGGAGCCCAAGAAGGTGGACTTCGTGCGCAGCTATGTGCCTTACCCAAAACTGGACTTTGAAGCTGTGCGGGCTGCAGCCGAACTCATCAACAACGCCAAGCGCCCGCTGGCTCTGGTAGGGCAGGGCGTAGAGCTGGGCAATGCCCAGGAGGAGCTGAAGGCATTTCTTGAAAAGGCCGACATTCCCGCTGGCCGTACGATGCTGGGACTGAGTGCCCTCCCCTCAAACCATCCGCTGAACGTGGGTATGCTGGGCATGCACGGCAACTACGCCGTGAACCTGAAGGAGCAGGAGTGCGATGTGCTCATAGCCATCGGCATGCGGTTCTCCGACCGCGTGACGGGCAATGTGAAGACGTATGCCAAACAGGCAAAGATTATCCACCTGGATATTGACCGTAGCGAGATTGACAAGAACGTCAAGACCGACGTCGCCGTGGTGGCTGACTGTAAGGAGTCGCTGCCGGCACTGACGGCTCTGCTGCAGCCGAATAACCACCAGCCGTGGCGTGAGTCGTTTAAGAAACTGGATGCCAAGGAGCAGGCCAAGGTTATAGAGCCGGCTATCCACCCCAAGGAAGGTCCGCTGCTGATGGGCGAGGTGGTTCACAAGGTTGCCGAGCTGTCGGCCGACGATGCCATACTTGTTACGGATGTGGGTCAGAATCAGCTGTTTGCCACCCGTTACTTCAAGTATCACCACAAGCGCAGTATCTGTACCAGCGGCGGCTTGGGAACGATGGGCTATGGCATGCCTGCTGCCATCGGTGCCACTTTTGCTGCCCCAGAGCGTCAGGTGTGCTGCTTCATGGGCGATGGCGGTTTCCAGATGTGTATTGAGGAACTGGGAACCATCATGGAACAGAAGTCGCCAGTGAAGATGATCCTGCTCAACAACCACTACTTAGGCAACGTGCGCCAGTGGCAGGACATGTTCTGGCTGCGCCGCAAATCGTTTACCAAGATGCTGAACCCCTGCTATGAGCTGATAGCACAGGGCTACGGTATTCCCTACATGGCTGTTACCGACCGTGCTGACCTGTCGGCCGCTGTCGGGAAGATGCTCACCACCGACGGGCCGTTTATCCTGGAGTGTGCCATCAAGGACGAAGACAATGTGCTGCCGATGACACCGCCGGGTATGAATGTGAATGACATGATGCTTGAAATATAAATTATGGAACAGAAGAGTCTTTTTACCCTGCTGGTCTACTCTGAGAACGTGGCTGGTATCCTGAATCAGATAACGGCGGTGTTCACCCGTCGCCAGGTGAATATTGAGAGCTTGAACGTGAGTGCATCGAGTATTCCCGGTGTGCATAAGTACACCATTACGGCATGGAGCGATGAGGATCAGATTATCAAAATCACCCGTCAGATAGAAAAGAAGATAGACGTGGTGAAGGCCAACTACTTCACCGACGACCAGTTGTTTATCCGTGAGACCGGCCTCTACAAGCTTTCTACGGAGAAGGTGCTGGAGAACCCGGATATTTCGCGTACCATTCGTAAGTTTGAGGCCAGTATCACTGAGGTGAACCCCACCTATACCATTGTGATGAAAAACGGCGTGACCGAGCAGATTATCGACCTCTTCCGTGCTCTTGATGCCTTCGACTGTGTGTTCCAGTACACCCGTTCAGGCCGTATTGCCGTTACCCGTGGCAAGCAGGAGCAGGTGAGCGAATTTCTGGAAGAAAGGGAGCGCCACCATGGATAAGATAGGACGTTATGAATTCATGGCCGAGCCGTTTCATTGCGACTTCTCAGGCCGTCTGTTTGTGGGACATCTGGGCAACCACATGCTCAATGCAGCCGACTTCCATTCTACGGACCGCGGCTTTGGCATGCAGTACCTGATGAGCATCCACCGCTCGTGGGTGCTCTCGCGACTGGCCATTGAGATGACGGAGATGCCGCCCATGTACACCAAGTTCAACGTCGAGACGTGGGTGGAGTCCGCCATGCGCTACTTCACCTCGCGAAACTTCGCCGTCATAGGGACACCTTCCTCCTCAGACACTCCTCGCACCTCGGACAATTCTTGCACCTCGAAAGTCTACGGCTATGGCCGAAGCATATGGGCCATGATTGACACGGAGACACGCCAGCCTACTGACCTCTTTGCCATCAACGATGGTGCCATTCGGCAATGGATAGTCGACGATAAGGTTTGCCCCATCGATAAGGGCGGCCGTGTGAAAATGAGCGACCAGGCACAGTTGGTACGCACCATAGACACCTATTATAATGATGTAGACATCAATGGCCATATCAACAGCGTGAAATACATAGAACATGTGCTCGACCTGTGGCCTCTTGACTGGTATCGCCAACACAGCATGAAGCGCTTCGAGATAGCCTACGTGGCCGAGGCACATGCCGGCGACCGCCTTTCGTTCTTCAGGGAGCAGACAGCTGAAGGTGAGTTCTGTGTGCGTATCTGCAAGGACGATGGTACAGAGTGTTGCCGAAGC
>Ga0247610_10001115_pt1 | contig 34311 bp, 37 predicted proteins | sample 174DNAGHGhighgp2_FD_193483 | JGI IMG/M metagenome (GOLD analysis project Ga0247610, IMG submission 193483) | Sheep rumen microbial communities from Palmerston North, Manawatu-Wanganui, New Zealand - 1742 DNA GHGhigh gp2 | ecosystem: Host-associated > Mammals > Digestive system > Stomach > Rumen...
AAGATGTTGCAGATAAACCTGCATATCGTAAGTTAGTTTTAGAAAAGTTACCAAATTTAGACGTAATTTGTAAAACTAGAGCTATTACAGAAGACATGTTTAATGCTCAAGGAGTAAATGCTAATAAGCTTGACTTTTATGATAATGGAGGAGGCTTTGGATTATGATAAGAAGAACTACACCTCATACTATAACTCAAAATCAAGTACTATCAGAAGAATCATTTACTGGTAAAAAAGGTATAGATATTACTCAAGCTCCAGTCGTAAGAGATACTGTAGAAGATTTAATAAATATGGATATAGATTTAGATGGAGCTATGACTATTAGAAAGCCTATTAAATCTTTAGACATTTTAGGTACTTTAAGAGGTAATATCACATATACCAAAGAGATATTTGATAATAACTACTTTTATATAGTACAAGATGACACGGATCAATACTTGCTCACCACCTCACCATTACCTGTATATCTTAAAGATGTTAATTATACATTTCTTATAAATGACCAAGTATCTGTAACAGATTATTATATAGATATAAGTAATGCAACATTAGTAAATATGAATACATCATCTTTATTGACTAATGTTAAAATAGATTTAACTCATTTTATGGGTAGTACTTATTATGACTCTACTCTAGGTATAACTGAAGTAGTTACATCTTTACGTCTTTATAAAGGAACACATGGAACAGAACCTTGTTACTATCTAGAATATATAGACCCTTATGTTGCTACAATAGAGAGTTCAGAAACATTATCTTTTAATCCTAATACTGCAGGTTATTATACATATGCTTTACGAGATTCGTATAATACTCAAGCTGTAAAAGTAAATGGTATTTTAGCTTATACTAATGGTACAGCATCTACTGTAAAAGGATTAACAGAAACAAATAAAAATGGACATTATATTATATCTTCTTTAAATAAAGATTATAGTAATGCTGTAATATTAAAAGCTTTTTGTAATTTTGTTAAAGACTCTCCTAATACTAAATATTATTGCTTATGGGAATATTCTTATGATAATATAAATTGGAACGCAGTTCCTACATTTATAAATCAATGGCAAAATAATTTAGAAATTATACCAGTAACTAATCTATCTAGTATAAATTATGATTTATCTACAGATGCAAAAACTGTATACAATACTATTTATAAACAAGTAGTCCCTATGAATATAATTACAGGGGCTTCTCAATTATTAACAGAACGCCCTGATGTATTAAGTTTAACAGTTGTTGATAAAGCAGTATATAGATTTGTAATATACAGTTATACTACTAATAGACTTTTACAAGGTGATCCTGAAATTGTTACTATATTTGATACAGACTATGATGAGTTTACAGAATTAAATGACTATCCGTTTTTAAGATACATAACTGATGATGAAAATGAGACTTCACATAATTTTGCATTAAATATTGAAACACTATCTACAATTTTAGAAAACAATATATCATGTAAAATTAGTTATAATGTAAATAAATCATTAGATGTAACTATATTAGATGTACCAATTAATATATCTGTAGTAAGTACAAATGTAAATACTAAAACTTTAAGAATTGTTCCTAGAGACACTTCAATATTAAATATAAGTGTTCCAGATGCTTCAGCTACACAATTATGTGATTTTGTAAATGTCAAATTATGTTTTTATTATAATGAATCTGAATTATTCACTTATATTAAATACCAGATTGTTTATACTAATAATACATCTATAATAAATTACAGCAGAACTCCTGATTGTTTACACCGTTTTTGGCAAATAACAAATGCTACTCAAGTTACTGTATCACGTATCTCTAATGGATATTATAGAATAAAATTTGATACTTCTACTAGAAAATCTTATTTTACTAATGCTGAAAACTATATAGGAAATTCGACAGATATTGCTAATATAGGATACTCTTTAGGAGATATTAAAGACGTATTAATACATAGTGCTTCTGATTATTATAATTTTAAAGCAATATATGACAATGTATATTTTTCAACTACTACATTAAATCAAGCTATAAAAGCTAAAATAAAAAATGGGCTACCAAGCTCAAGTTCAGATGTATCTAGTATAGACGTTGTTATAAATAATCGTACATACTCTGTTAACAAAAATGATATCTACACATGGTGTGTACAAACAGATTTTCAAGATATTCATTTAGGATATACTCAAAGCACAGATAGAAATAGTTATGCTAATGGATACAGTTTCTTACCTATAGGACAATCAAAGTCTCCTAAAATTACTCTTAGTAGCGAAGTATTAATTATATTTAATAAAGCTAACCCTTCTATTATATTAAGTAAAGCCAGTGTTAATACTAATGTAAATCCTAATGTGTATACCATATCAACTACTCAATTTAGGTCTGCATTAACAAATAATATAGGTTCATATTATCAAACAGGTAATATGAAAGGATATATCCCTTATTTAGATACTAACTTTGATTACATAGATACTAATATTGTAGTAGCATCTGAAATTGCATCATTCCAGTATACTATGCCTATAACTGTAGAAAATTCTATACTTAATACAGATTTTATAAATTCTAATTTAGGTAAAAAATTATACTACAAATATCGTCTATATTCATATGGTGATCCTTCATTTAAAAATAATATTTATGTATCAAATTCAGACTCTTTGATAACTCCATTATTTAATGCAATAGATTTACCTATAACAGATGATTCTATAATAACTTCTTTAATCCCTTGGAGAGAATACTTAATTGCATCTTCAGAACAAGGATTATTTTTGATAACTCCTGTAGATGATGGCTTTACTTCTAAAATATTAAGTACTTTTATAGGTATTCCAAAAAAAGATGGCAATACATTAAAAGCTATATTAAATGGTGCTATATTTAAGTCAGGCTCTAAAATTTATATATTGCAACCATCTATTTATGCAAGTAATGATTCTACAATAAATATTGTAGATATATCTAAACAAGTATCTAAATATATTATAGATACTGAATATGATAATTTTGCATTTACAACAGAACAGTATTATTTCTTATGTATACCTGATACTGATTCTACAACTGTGTTAAAATATGAATTTGCAACAAAATGTTGGACTAAACATAATTATCCTGATAGATTCATCAGTGCACACATCATATCTTTAGACGATATACGTATAATATCAAAAGACAATGTGTATCAATTTAATAGAGATTTTGCATCTTATGTAACTCTTGAAAATAATTATGTAGGTTATGGAGATATCTTAAATGGTGTAATAACACCAATACATTATGAAATAAACACAGGTCCAAAATCATATTCCATGCAATACCCTCATCAATTCGTTGAAACAAAGATTTTGTTTGGTGTATTAGATGATAGTAATGCTCAATTGCCATTACAAGTAGACATCTATTCAGATAACTTTAAGAATATATTGCATATAGATCCATCTACATCTAACACATTATGGAGAGATAATGTAGCTCCTAGAGAGATTACTAATGTAAATGATAATTTTACAATTTTAACTTTAAACTCTGACACAATAGCAGATGATAAAGTTACTCCAATATTAAAACAATTATTTTTAAGGTATTCTGGTAAAGGATTTACAGTTACTCACCACCTAAAAGGCGAGTCTAACTGTTATTTCAAATGCTATGTAATTTATACAAGATTTAAGGAGACAATCCTTAAAAAATAAACCCCTCCCTTACTCTTTTTGATATTAACAATATCAAAAAGAGTTTTTTATTGATTTTTCATTAAAATTGTATTATATTATAATTAATAGGAGGTGTGTATTAATGCCCGATACTTTAGCAGAGTTAAGTGAGCAGTTACACATACTGGTCACAAATTATAATACATTAAATGACTTACCTCCTTGGGTAAGAGATTTAACAGCCGATTTATTAAAAAGAAATATAACCATTGAAATGTGGAACAGATATGTAAGAATATTACAATGTAATAGTTCTGACATAACAACATTACAAAGATTTCTTTCTTATTTAGGAAAGGCTATAAAAACATCTGTAACAAAAGAAATTGTTTTAAATGATGTAATTGTTACAGGTAAATTCTATATAGGTGATACTTCAAGTTTAGACCTTATTACATATTTTAATGAAATGCAAAGAAAATTACGGACAATATCTGAAGGGGCTAATAGAGTAGATCCATCAGATATCAATGGTAATATTTTAATAGATAATGAAGAAACAACAGTTTATGAAGAACACCCAATAGAAAATGAAGAAATTGACGATATTTGTAAATAAAAAGGAGGAAAATAAATATGGGATTTCTAGATAGCACAGGTTTAACAAAATTATGGGGAAAAATTAAAGACAAATTTGTAACAAAAGAATCAGTAGGTACTGCAGCTGCAAAAAATTATACTACATCTGTAACAAGTGGTAGTACAGATTTAGTTACATCAGGAGCTGTATGGACTGCTATTGATAATTTACCAGAACCTATGGTGTTTAAAGGAACATTAGGTACTAGTGGAACAATTACAGCTTTACCTACAGTAGCAACAAGTAATCAAGGTCATACTTATAAAGTTATAACTGCTGGAACATATGCTTCACAAGCAGCTAAAGTCGGAGATGTATTTACATCTACAGGTTCAGCTTGGGTATTAATACCTGCAGGTGATGATATTGAAGATACTTGGAGAAACATTAAAGTAAATAGTACTCAATTATTAGGAAATGGTATTACAACAGGAGCCATAAATTTTAAAAATGGTTCTAACGTAACAATTACAGGAAGTGGTAATGATATTACAATATCAGCATCATATACTGATACAAACCAAAAAATAAAAGTAGGTACTACTACATTCGGTGATAATGCAGTAGTAGATATTACTGCAGGAAGTAACATAACCGTAACTGGAAGTGGAACTACTATCACTTTAGGTGTAGCTAGTGGATATTCAATTCCAAGTGATACTGCTCAAACATCTTGGTCTAATAAATATGCAAAACCAAGTGGTGGTATACCTTACACTGATATGAAAGATGTAGGATTTATTACTATAACAAGCTCAGAAGAATCAGGTACCTTAACACAAGCACAAATTATGGAAGCCACTAAAAAATATTGTATTATTAAATTTACTAGTTCATCTAATCTTGAGGAATATTATTATAAGAGTGATATACACTCTAGTACAAATACAGCAAAATTCTATAATATTAACACTATGGAATATAGTTCTGACTACTATACATTATCTTCAAAATATCTTGATATTGATATGCAAGGTCGTAACTATCAACGTTTTAGTGATACTCTACAAGTTCGTCCACTTAATAAATTAGATGCTCTAATTAGAGAACGTTATTATAAACCTTCAACAGGTATTCCTTCTAGTGATTTAGCTACATCAGGAGCAACTTCTGGAAGCTATGGTGATTCTTCTAACCAAACTCCTGCCTATGGAGCTACTTTTAAAGTACCTTATATAACAGTTAATGATAAAGGATTAATAACAGCTATTTCAGCACATACTGTACAAATTCCAGCAAGTGATAATATTCTTCCTGCTCAAACTACTGCAAATAAAATATTATTATCTACTACAACAAGTGGTACTGTTGCATGGTCTTCTTGGAATACAGCAGGTTTATTAAAAACTAATACATCAGGACAAATAAGTGTAGATACTACTGCTTATACAACTGCTAATGATTTTATTACAGATGCTGAAATAGACGCTATTTGTGTATAAAGAGGTGAATCTTTATGGGATTTTTAGATAAAGCAGGACTTACAAAATTATGGGCTAAAATAAAAGCAACTTTTGCTTTAAAATCTCATAATCATTCTGCTAGTCAAATCACAAGTGGTACATTTAATACTTCTAGAATACCAAATTTAGATGCAAGTAAGATTACAAGTGGTACTTTTAGTAATACGTTATTTAGTGCTCCAGTTCGGGCTAGTGGAACATATATATTTAATTGCTTTAGGAATACAGAAGTAACAGCAAACACAGGAACTTCTGAATTATCATTTTATGGTAGTGTTATTAAAGATCCAGTTTCACATATTATTAGTATAAAAGGATTCTTACAACTACGTAGTGCTCCTGTCGATTTAAGTTCAGTATTTGGTTTTCCTATTGTTAATATAACTCAAGCTGTTGGTATTACAAGTTCTAGTAAAATTAAAAAGAGGTATGTCGCAGGTTCTGCTGAATTTATGACTTGGAATGGCACTATATACACTCGCTCCTCATTAAATGAATTTGGAGGTATGTGTTGGATAAATGGTGACGGATATTTACAATTATGTAGATACTATAATATAGATTCTGGTGCAGATGGATCATGGGCATGGAGTACTATAGGCACAAATGCTAATGCTAAAATTGATATACAAGTAATTTATAACGATTAAATTAATATTGATAGTATTTAAGAGTAAAAGGAGTATATACTTATGATGAAAAATCCATTAAGGGTATTAATTATTACTTGTTGGATATTATTAATAGTATGTATGTTAATCAAAGTATCAGGATTTAATATATTTGAACCTGATACTGATAACACTAAATTTATTGAATTTTGTGAATACATTGATAGTGTATTTGTATTAAAAGTCATAATTGCAAGTATATTTAGTTTATTTTTAAATACTCTAACTATACTTGCGATATTAGGACAAAAATTTTACACTAAATGTCAAATATTCATATTTGTACCTCTAATAATATCAACTTCAATTATAAGTTGGTATTCTAATATTGTTTATATAATATTAAACATTTTATATTTCTTATTACCTATTATCTGGTTAAAGAAACGTTGGTATAGAGTAATAATTGGATTTGGTTTAATATTAACATTTCAATTTATCTCTATTATCACAAGAAATTTACATCAAAATATTCTAAATAATGAAACTACATTAGTATCTATTATAATGCAAGTCGACAGCATAATAATGATTATATTGTATTACCTATATTCTAATTACCTAGAATTAAAAAGAAAGGAGCATAAATAATTATGGGAGCTTGGTGGATCTTATTCTATGCAGATGAAGATAATGATTTAGTAAATGATATTTCTAAATTACATAAAGTAGATAGAGATATCGTAGAAAAACATTACAGAAAAATGCTAGATTCAATTAATGATGAAATTAAGAACAAAAAGAAAAATTAGAAAATATACTGCAATACTAATAGGAATTTTAATATTAGCAATTGCATTAATTATTTCATATTTTCAAAATAAACTTTTAGAAACATGTATAACAATTATATTATTTTATACATATAGAAGTTTATTTGAAAAACAATTTCACGCTAAATCTGTATATCTCTGTGCGTTTATAAGTTTTATAATACTATTAATTATAATTCAATTAGAGATACCTTTAAAAGTATCTTTAATATATTCTAGTGTGTTAACATTTATAATTACTTTAATATCATATTATATTAGAGATTATTTAGATAATAAAGTATTATGTAAGATGTATAAAACAAAACTAGAACAATTAAATAATAAAGCCATTGAAAATTTAACAGAATTAGAACTAATAAATGCATTACCTAAAATTAAATATGAAACAATCCACATAGTTTATAATTATTTACATAAACCTAAACATATAACTGCTGTGGGATTTGCATATAGAACAGGTATTAGTGAAGCAACATTATATAGATATGTTAAACAAGTAAAAGAAGAATATGAAAACCTAGGATTAAATTCCTAGGTTTTTTTTTATTTTGATAGTTTTTGAAAGTAAATCCTCCTTAAAATAAAGGCAATTAAGGAGGATTTTATTATGTCTAATTACAATCAATACGGTATGCCTCAATACAATATGCCAAATTTTTATCAATCTCAAAATCAAAATTTTTATGTAACAGTCAATGGCTTAATGGACGCTAAAAATTATCCATTAGGATCCAATCAATCTATTTTAATGATTGATTCTAATAAACCTATAGTCTATAAAAAGACTTCTAATGGTTTAGGACAATATACTTTAGATTGTTATAAACTTGTTCAAATTAAAGAACAGGAATTAGGTCCTGACTCACCACCTAAAGACTATGTATCTAGAGCAGATTTTGAAGCTCTAGTTAAACGTATAGATGAGCTTACTAAAAAGGAGGTTAATGAATAATGAATCCTTTATTATTTAATCAACCTTCAAATATAAATAATTTAAAGAGTATCTATAAAGCTATATCACAGAGCAATAATCCACAACAATTGTTTACACAATTAGCTGGACAAAACCCTCAATTACAACCTATAGTAAAAGCTTTACAACAAGGTATCTCTCCACAACAAATTTTTGACAATATTTGTCAACAACGTGGCATAAATCCTCAAGAATTTATAAACACTTTAATAAATAATAACACTTAATTCTAGATACGGTGTTTATTATATAAATTTTCGTGAAAGGAGAGTACTAAAATGGACGGAACAGGAATTACTCCAGTAATGGACATGAACCGTGGCTACGGTGATGGCTTCGGTTTCGGTGGTGGCTCTGGCTTATGGTTATTTGCAATCCTTGCATTAATGTGGGGAGGCAATGGTTTCTTCGGTGGAGGAAACGGAAATACCAATGCAATCCAAGCAGATGTAAATAGAGGTTTTGATAATCAAAATTTACAAGCTCAAACTAGAGACATCTTATCTGCAGTAACAAATGGAACTGCTCAATCTGTATCAGCTACAAATCAAACATTCCATGATATTTTATCAGCTTTTAATGATAAATATAGTGAATTACAAAGAGATATTTCAGGACTTGCTGTAGGTCAAGCTAATTTATTAGCTAAACAAAATGAGTGTTGTTGCTCTCAATTAAGAGCTATTGATGGTGTAAATTATAATAACGCTATGAATACAGCTGCAATTAATGCTAATACAACAGCTCAAACTCAAAAGATTTTAGATGCTTTAGCTCAAAATAAGATTGAAGCTCTACAAAATAGAGTTAACCAATTAGAGTTACAACAAGCAACTGCCAACACTGTTAAATACCCAACAAGTATGTCTTATGCATACAATGCTAACCCATTCTGTGGTTGTGGTTGTGGATTCAACGGAAATATTTAGTCATTCAGACACGACATTTAGTCACATATAGAGAACTAACTTCGTGTTAGTTCTCTTTTTCTTTAAAAAATAAATAAACAAAGGAGTATTTTTATGAGTAATAGTTTAATTATGATGACTTCTGCTAATACAAATTCAGTATTAGAAAATGGTCTTATACCTTTAACAACCATTACAAGAAGGAGAGGTCAAGTTATTAATTCTTCTAATAATGGTATAGTCTTAAATAGAGTAGGATACTATAAAATAAATGCAAATATTACATTTACTGCACCAGAAGCAGGTATAGTATCTGTTGCTTTACAAAAGAATAATCTTAACCTTCAAGGTATTACATCATCAACTAGCATAACTACTGCTACAACTGAAGTTAGAAGTTTAGCACTTAGTGGTATTATTAGAATAGGTTGTTGTGAAGCACCTGCAACTCTAACTTTAATAAACAACGGTGTTGCTATTGATACATCTAACGTAGAAATTGATGTTGAATATCTAGGATAAGGAGGCTTTATAATGCATAAAACGTTAGTCAAAGAAGCCTCTTATGAGCAATTAAAAGAATTTGTAGATGATGCTTTATCAATGTTAAAAGAAACTAACCATGATACGTATGAAGATTTAGAAATGTATTTGTATAAAGAAATACACGGAAAACATTTTACGGAATGGTTAGTAGAAAAAGCAACTAAAAATATGATCAACGAAGATGGTACTACAGGACCTCATTGGACTATAGAACAAACTACTTCTGTAGCAAGACAAAATAATGTAGTATTTGATAAATTTAATGAATACGACTGGAATTATGTAATGAATATGATGTATTCAGATTATTATGGAGCTGTTCCAAATGATTTATCAGTCTATATTAGAATGTCAATAAAATTTTTAGAAGACAAAGATGCTCATACAGGAAAGGCTTTATGTTACTATCTAGCTATGAAAAATTAAATTTTTAAGGAATAAGATATTTCTTATTCCTTTTTTATTATTGTATTTTTAAAATATATTAGTTATAATATAATAAAGAATTAATTTATAGGAAGTGATATTTTATGCAATACGATACTCTTAATAAAGTTAAAATTCTAATCACTGATGATAAAACAAATATAGAAAAATATGTTTGTTTAAAAGATGTTATTCTATTTATAGAGTCTAATGTTGAAATAACTTTAGGTGAATATATAGAACGTCAACAACATAAAATATCTGATTTAGAAATAGACTTACGAATTACTAATAATAAAATAGATAATCTAGAGTCAGCTTTATCTGATTTAACAGGTATTATTAGTCAATTAAATCTTAAATAATATTAAAAGGAGATATGGACATGAAAAATTTAAAAAACAAATTAAAATTTATGGCAGTATTGGTGGTAATTTCTTTAGGGTTTCTCTTTTGTTTCAATATGGTATCCGTAAATGCTGAAGATGTAGAAACTACAACTACAGAACAAATTAATATTGTAGGCATTTATGAATATAATGCCGAAGGACAAGGAAATGCTAAATTTACATTATATTCAGACAATACTTTTGTTGCATCTGCACATGATTTAGAAACTGATGAAACAAGAGAAGGTAAAGGAACTTACATCTTTGATGGTAATACCTTAATTTTAAATGTAAATAATCAAGTTCTAAAATTTAAAATTAATGGTAACGCATTAGAACCTTACGAAGAACCTGAAGCAACACAACCAATTGACTCAAACTCTTTTTTAAGTCATTTAAAAGATTTAAAATGGGACGAAGCAGAAACTATATTCGGCTGGGTTATTGCATATTTATTAGCTAACTTTGGTACTATTGTTGGATTAGTAATTACTATTATTTTAAAGAAATTAAATGAAACTAAAAATTCAAAAGTATTCCAAGAAGCTCTAGCAAAAATGTCTGTAGAAGCTCAAAATAATACTGCAAAGACTCTTGAAAATATAAATGATAATCTTAAAAATATAAGTACTGAAAATAAAGCATTTATTGAAGAACAAAAAGCAAAACTTGAAGCTTTACAAAGTGATTCAACAAGAACAATAGCAAATGAATTATCTAAAGTAACTGATATGCTACATAAATAGGAGGTGCTTCCTATGTTCTATAAAGACATTGAAAACTGGTCTCAAAAGAAATTAAGAATCACTTGGATATATTCTACTATTATTTATCTATTATTAATGATAGTTGCTCCTATTATTATAGTGTCTACTAAATACAATATGACTAAAAATGGTAGTCCAACTAAATTAACAATAGCTGCTTTTATTCTTATTATATTTATTGCTGTATTCTTTTTTAGATTTGGTAAACGATTATTGTCTAAATTACCTCAAACTACTAAAGTAGAACAAATATTTAAATTTATAATCTTATTAGTTGTAAATCTTATGGGTCCTGTTTTAGGATTAATATTAGTTTCAATAATAAAAAATAATGTAATTTTAGCATGTGACACTATTTCTTTATGTTTATATTCTATTATATCAGGAATAGTTTGGGACCATCTAACAATTAAATTTTTAGAAGCAGAATCTGATTTAAGAGATAAAGCTAAAGAAATGATTGCAGTGGATAAAAGAATTAAAACTTTAAAAAAGTAGGTGATTAAATGGAAGACTTTTCAAGTAGAATGAATAATATCATAAATGAGGCTACTTTAAAAGCTACTAAATTAGTAAGTACCTATGGTAAACCTAGATATATTGCAGCTATGATAGAAATTGTTATTAGTGCTATTGCAATTATAGGTATACAAATAGTGTCAATGGGTTTTGATTTTTCTAAATTAATAAGCCTTCAATTTTGGATTAAAACTTCAGCTTTAACACTTTGTATGTTTTTATTATATAGAGCTATTATACATGTAATGTTTGATAAAACAGCTAATAGAAAACATGCAAAAGAGATTAAAGAAGAATATGATTCTTTAAATAAAGATAAAGATTTAGACTTAAATGATTATTTAGAAGAATTTAATCTAAATACTAAAATTGGTGTATATGTTTCTAAAATAAATAAACGTATTTATAAATTAGAACGTAAGAAAATCAAGACTATTAAAGTTAAGAAGAAAACAAAACTAGGAAATAAAATAGCTATTCTTAAACAAGAAATTTCACCTGAACGTGTAAAAGAAGTTATAGCAATAGCTAATGTAAAATATTATATAGTTTATTATGATGATTTTAAAGATGTTGAAAGAGCTGGTGGAAATGGCAAAATAAGTACCAGAGGCTATAAAGACTTTAACAGAGTTTTTAATATAGCATCATTTAATAAAATGTGGATATACGTTTTATGTACTGTTATTTTATCACTTTCAATTTGGACTTTTGGAGATACTTCAACTATTACAATAATCTCAAATGTAGCATCTGCATTAGTTATGATTATTACAAGAATTGTATCAGCTTTAGTAGAATCTGAAAGAATATATGATTCAACAATAACTGCATCTTATGTGTGTAAAATTGATATCCTAAAAGGATATTATAAATGGAGAAATGAAAGAGTTGAATCTAAAATAAAACAATATGATAAGCCAATAGAAATTGGCAATGGTAAAATTGAGGTAGCTAGTTAGGCACCTCAATTTTTTAGTTGTAATTTTTATACATATTAAGTATAATATTAGTAAAGAGGTGATACTATGGCTTCTAATAGTAATTGGTGGAATTTTATGACTTCTGGTTTAGGACCTTTTGGAGCCTTTGGATTAGCTAATTCAATAAACGATAAAAGACTTAACAAAACCCCTGCAACTTATGCTAAAAATAACGTTTGGGGTGATATAGTAAATACCCTATCATTTAATTGGAATAAATTAGGTACTTCAGGAAAACCTACTGCTAAAGAGTTAGGTGACTGGTTTAAAAATAATTATACTTCAGAAATAAGTAATGCTAATGTATTAGACTATTTAAATAATATGTCTGATGAAGATTTAGGAGCTTTAATTTTAGATAATGAATATTATAATAAGACTAAAGATCCATTAACTGAATTATCAGGTTTAGATACTTATACTCTAGATACATCAAGCATTTTAAATGATATTCGGAAATTAGCAAATCTTCCAGAAGCTCCTGAAATGTATGACGCAGAAGCAATTAAATCTCAAATAAATCAAGATATTGATGCAGAAAATCAAAATATTTTAGGATTATATGATAAAAATTTAGATATCCAAAAAAATATTTATGCTAATCAAATGTCTACTTTAAATAGGGGTTATAATGATTATGCAAGACAAGTACTTTCAAATGATTATCAGAAAAATGCAACTCTAATGGGAGCTTTATCAGGTTCTTTAGACAAATCTCGTAGAAATGCTTTAGAAGCAGGAGCTAATGCAGGATTAAAAATAGCAGGTAATATTAATACAGTAATGTCTGCTCAAAATAAACAAACTGCAACATCATTAGAAACTGCTAATAATTTAGCACAACAATTATTGAATCAACAAAATGCTGCTATGGGTATTTCTAATAATTGGGCTAATACCCTTTCTCAAGATACTCAAAACCGTGCTTCTTTACAAAGAGGTAATGTTGAAAGAAAACAATCTGCTTATACTGATGCATTAAGCAATGCTCAATTAGATTATAACAATAAGATGGACAGATATAATGAAGCAACAGCTGCTACTAGAAACTCTACTCCATTTGGTGAATCTTATATTAATTATAATAAACAAAAAAGGTATTCAGATACTTATTAAGGAGGTAATTTAAATGGCAAGACGTAGACAATATAATCCAGTTAATCATGATATGCTTGATATAGCATCTGGATTTCCATTACAAAATAATCCTATGGTAAATGAATTAGATTCTTTTGAATTACCAAGGATATCTCAAAGACATAATGTTTTAGATCAAGATTATTGGGGAACTAATCAAAGCTCACCACCTACACCTCCTAGTACTGCAACAGGAATAAAGGATTGGTTTAGTAAAGTAAAATCTGCTCCAATTCTTTCAAATACTGGTTGGAATTTAACTGGTAATTCTAAATTAGGCTTAGGAAACACTGGTGGAAATGCAGGTTTAACTATTGCAGGACATAATCTTGGAGGATTAGCAACTGCAGGTGCAGGTATTTATCAAGGTATAAAAGGTTTACAAAATCTGTCTAATTTAAACAGTGCAAATACTGAAAAATCTGATATTTTAAATCAAATTAGAGCTTCAGTTGCAAGTAATCCTATGATATCTAGTTATTTATCTTCAGACCAACAAAAGTTATTAAATCAAATTAAACGTGGTAAGTTTGATACAAATAATATAGAAAATGATAATGCTTTCCTAGATTCTCTAAAAGGAGCTGGAATGGGTGCCTTAACAGGATTAGCAGGAGGACTTCCTGGCATGATTGTAGGAGGAATTGGTGGAGGTTTGAACGGGGCAATGCAATCTCAAGCAAATGCTCAACAAGGACAAAACTCACAATTAGAAGCCCTATATCAAGCTTTAGCTGATGCTGAAGACAATTATCGTTCAATGCGTATACCTAATTATGTAGGATTAGGTTTACAATCTAGATATACTAATAATTGGAGGTAATTATTATGGCTAATAATAAATTTTTATCAAATTGGTTTAATAAAGTTGCTTCTGCAGATGGTGTAGGAGAAAGATTAAGATATAATAATGTATTAGGACAATTAAAAGGTGATCCTAAACAATTAAACGCTTTTCGTACAGCTTATGCAGGTTTAGATAACGGTTTAGATAACGCAGGTGCTCCTGACTTATTAAAACAATTTGGTGTTACAGATATGGGACAAGCAGGTATAGATAATTTAACAGCAGACCCTTGGAATAATGGTAATGCAGGAACACTTTTAAAAGGTTATGCTGGTGCACACCCTATGAAGACTGCTGCTGGAGTCGGATTAGGTTTAGCAAATATATCTGGCTTAATGGATAATGATTATTGGGGAGGACAAGCTCTTGGTGCTTTAGCAGGAGGTTTAGGTTCTAGATTCCTAGGTAAAGGTTTCTCTCCTATGTTAACAATGGCTGGTGGAGCTGTAGGTTCTTTATTTGACAAATTACGTGAAAAACAGAAATCAGCTAATCAGCAACAATACTACAGACAGTAGGTGATTTGTATGAATCCATCAACTTTACAAATGATGTATCCAATGTTAATGATGAGTGCAATCACTACTGCTCCTCAAGTAGGATTTGGAATTTACGATAGAATAGAAGCTAAACGTAAAGAACAAGAACAACAAAATCAATTAGCACAATGGTATGCTATGCAACAACAAGGAGGTGCTAAATAATGGATAATGCAATAATAAAAGCTTTATTTAATTCTTTAAATCAATCTAGAGGATATGATTTAAATTTAATGAACTCTAGATTAAATGAAGCTGCACAACTTGATAAATTATTTGTTAATACAAGTCCTAATGATTATCAAGAAGGTTTAATTAATGATTTATATTCAGAATTAAAAGGTGGTAAAGCATATAATATAATTGATCTTGGAGAGCCTTCTAATATGTCATTTCTAGAACCAGATGCAGAAATGAACAATTATTTAACAGACCCTTCAGTATATTCTAGAGATGGTTTAAGTAATCTACTAAATAAATATAATGGTGATGTAGGTGGATTATATTTTAATTTAACAGGAGATGACCCTAGCATAACACCTCCTGGATATGAACTAGATGACCCTAATTTATTAGAGTTATTAGAACATCTAAATAAAAATAGAAGATATTAATTATGTCTATACTAATAATTATAACTTTAATTTGTGCAGCAATATACTATGCAACAGATAATTAGCCTAATTATTTAGGCTTTTTTATTTTATTCAATTATTGTATAATGTATCTAGAGGTGAATCCTATGTCAATGTTTGATAATTTATTTCCAGTATATAAACGTAATCCTATAACTAATCAAGTGGATATAGAAAGAGAAGAACCTAAAGTAGATGACTTCTTTGATCCATTTTTTAGTCGTGGTATAAAAGCAAATATTCAACAAAAATATGGTATCCCTAATATTGCTATACCTTTATACGGATATAGTGAATTTTTAGAAAATACTTTATCCCCTAAAGACTCTAATAATATATTAGGACCTGCTATGGGTATCTTAGGAGGTTTCGGTAGAACAATAGATAAAGCAGAAGACTTCTTATTAGGAGGAATTACAGAAGGCGTTAATGCTTTTAACCAATTCAATCCTTTATCTAATCCTGCAGAAACAGAACACAATCCTATCAGAGAAATCTTTGTAGAAGATAAAGATTATACAGGTGATAGACTTTTAGCATCAATGGCAAACTCTATGAACAAACTTGCTGGTGGAACTCAAATGATGCCAGAAGATTTTCAAAATGGAGTATGGAAAGTACCATCTTTAGCAATAGAGCTTGGAACTGACCCTGGCATTGCAGGTAATTTAATATCTAAAACTTTTAACCCTCGTTTATTAGATAAAACATCTAGAGGTATTATAGATGATTTAACAAAACAAACTACTGTTAAATCTGCAGTAGGAGATATTGGACGGTTAATGTCTAATTTTGATGATGTTTTAGCACGGGCTTCTTGGGACGTTACAGCACCTGGGTTACGACCTCTTTTAAAGAGCAATATCAATAAGATTCGTCAATTATTAGCATCTAATAGTGCCAGTCCATTAAAAGATGTTACATTAAAAGATTTTGACAATCCTAATATTCCCTCACCACCTAATAAAGATGATTATACTATAATTCATAAACATAATTATAAAGATGAAATAGATAGAGCTTTAACAAATGCACAACAAGCAAAATCTTATCCAGAACTTTATACTTATTTAAATAATCAAATAGATAGCCTGATAAAAATAGCATCAGATAGACAAGATATGGATATCCTAGATGAATTAGGTGCTCTAAAACGTGATATCAACAATGCTATTGCACCAGATGCTCTAATACAAAAATTAGGTTCCTATGACAATTTAATTAATCAAATAAATGATGTTGCTATAAAAGAAGGACAACAAAATTATCAAAACTTTATAAAAATTATAACTACTGTTTATCCAGATACTTTTAAGGCAATTTCAACTGATATAGAAGGTGTTGATGACTTTATAGTCAAAGGACAACCTAATCTTAACCCTTTAGATAAAGATATTTTTACATCTGAAGATTTAGAAGATATGCGATATGAAGCATATAAAAAAGTTAGACGTGAACAACATAATAATCCTGTTTATAACATTCATTATACAGATAAAATTAAATATCCAAAAGAACATATAGACTATTCTGACACAGACCCAGAATTTACTTATAATTTAAGTAATATGCCATTAAATGAAGCTTATGATATAGTTACTAAAGAACAATATGATAAATTTATTAATGAATTTATGAATGGTGAAAATGCTCCTAAAGATAACTGGATACATCAAGCTTGGATTAATGAATTTAATGACATGTTAAAAAAGTATAAAAATAAGACTTCACAAAGTATTATTTTTACATCTTCTAAATTCCAAAATAAATCTTCTAAAGCAGGATTAATTGCTGCTAATGGTATTAAAAATTTATATAATACTTATCAAAATGATATAGCTAATGCTCTTAAATACTTTAAAGAGAATGATGATACTAAAGAAATTTTAAAACAAATGCAAAAAATAAATAATAATTTTGGACCTAAAAAATTTTCTGAAGCTACACTTTTAGAAAAAACTTTAGATAGTATCAGCATAATCAAAGATAGGCTTAAAAAATTAGACAGCTATGATAACCTAGTATACAAGAGTCCATCTGTAGCACAATTCCTAGAACAATTAGATTCTATAACTTCTTTATATGAAAAAGGAGTAGTAGAAAAACCATTATCTAATTTAAATCGTATGCTAACGGAATATGCTGATTTATTTACTAAAGATGGTAATTTTGATTTTCTAGCTTATAGACGATTATTGTATAATTTAAAAAAGAATGGTTTTGGAGATGCTATGGTTACTAGAGATGTTCATATCCCTTTAGCAGATGTAATAGTAGGTAATTTCCCTAATTCAATAAAACCTACAGACACTGTAAAAGATATATTATCTAACTCTAGATACTATGATCAATTAATAAATCCAACATTTGTAAAAAATGCAGGAATCAATTTAGGAGCTAAAGGTCCACAGGCTTTATTAGAATTAGAAAACATTAAACAATATCTTAATATGAATTTAACTAAAGACATGTTAACAGGAAAAGTAATACCTACAAAAGAAAGTGGACTAAACCGTTTAGTATGGGATTTAAGACATACTGCAGGTACACAAATTCCTTGGGGTAAAGATTATTTATTCAAATATGATGTAAATAGATTCAATATTAATAAATTGATACTTCCTTTACAAAATAAAGATATTGTTCTTGATAACCTTAATACTTTAAAAAATAAAGGTTTATTAAATACAACTGAAGATATAAGACAAGAAGCATCTAACTATTTAGCAAAACTAGATACTGAAGATTTTGCTAAATATGTATACAATGAAAACCCTATTATATTAGAAGATGAATATAAACGTGCTGTAGAAGAATATGAACAACAATTAGGTATTGTAGACCAAAATCAAAAAACTTTATTTGAAAAGTTAAATGGTATGTTAGAGCTTCCAGAAAAACATATCCACGGAGATTTGTCTACATTACATACTGACCAAGTTAAAAATCTTTTACAAAATTCGTCTAATCTATATAAGAAAGGATTAGGAAATGATTTTAATACTCTAACTGAAGTAGAACAAAATACTCGTAAGAAAGCATTAGAAGACACACTTACTAGTCACCTTTTATATAGAGATGCTCTAAATGGAGATACTACACCTGCAAATTCCTTTTTTGACGAGCTTTCTTCATCAGATGGTATAAATATAGGTGCTTTCTATAAAACGTCTCGTAAAGCTGAATTTGAGGCTGCTAATAAAGCAATAGACTATAACATTGCTATAATAAATAAGAACTCCCCTTCTAAAAATCCTATTTTGACTAAATTTGTATATCCTATAGATAAAGATAAAATACTTTTAGGTTATCACTGGAACAGCAATAATAAATTAGCTGCTCAAGATTTCTCTAAATTAAATAGAGATAATTTAGGACTAAAAGATATTGTATGGAGACAAAAGGAATCTGTAGAAACTTTAGAAAAATATAAAAAGATTAAAGATACTAACCCTTATTTAAAATGGGCTGATTTAGACGAACTTTATGAAGAATCACGTAAAGTGTCAGAAGAATGGGCTACTACAATAGGATATAAAGATTTCATACCAGAATATTTTAAACATGCTAGAACTGATGATAATGCAGTTACAGAATGGTTGTATAACAATATATACAAATCTGTTAATAATTATAAAGTAGCAGACTTAAATAAAGTTATACAAAACTACTTAAAAGTGAATAATCAAAAAGCGTTCCTTATTTCACCTTATACTAGAACCTTTAGAGGAGGTATAAATAGATGGAACGATCTAGGAATAGGTAAAATGTTCTCTAATAATCCTGAAGAAATTATAAAGAAAACATTTACTGAAGGTATGTTTAGTGATTCTAATTTCCAAATGCACGTAGGATTATTCAAAAATCCTAATTTTAGAATATCTGATTATGCTAGAACAACTCAAGATTTACGTGACATCTTATTCATTAAAGAAAATGGAAAATATACTGGAAATTTAGATAATCTAGTAGTTGCTGCTCCTAGATATAATAAAGAGGGAAGACTTATTGGTTATCAAACTTTTGACAAATTTAGTGAAAAAGGTTTGCAACAAGCTTTAGATAATCCTGAATCAATAATCTTACCTACTAAATTATTATCCCCATTAGACAAAATATTAAGAAAAGATATGAAAATGTCTAATAAGGTTTATGCATTTATAAATAAATATTTTACAATTCCTATCAAATTTGGAATGTTAACAAATGGAGGCTTCTTATTAGGAAACGTTGGAGATGCTTATTTTAAACAAGCTCTTACAATGTCTAAAAAATATGGAACTTCATTTGTAGAAGAACTAGTTAATGTATCAGAATCAATGAAAAATGTCATGTATTTAGAAAATAAATTCATAGAAACATTTGATGAATACGTTAAATATGCTGAACAAAATAATTTATTATTTAATCCTTATTATAAAACAACTGATTCTTTAATATCTTCTTCTAAAGCAAGAATACAATTTGAGGATTGGTTAAAAACAGCTAGTATATCTCCAAAGAAAAAAGATGTTGCTAACTTATGGTTATATCTAAATTCTAAACAATCTTCTTCAGTATTTACTGGTGACTTCCAAAACCTAGGTGATTTAGTAACACCTAAATCTGAATATGCTATTCCTATGAATAAAATAGAAAGAATAGAAAAAGGTGGAGGTCTAAAAAAACTTAAAGAACCATATGTAGACAAAAAAACAGGTAAACTCGTTGAATACGAAAAACAAAAAGGTATATTTGTGAACAATCCTGTATCTGATACAATTTTAGGCTGGTCTGGTAAATATGAAAACTTGATTAGATCATCTATGATATTAAATGATTTAACTAGACGTTATTCGTCTAAAGATATCTATAGAATTATAGGTAATTCTGATAAAATAGCAGACAAAAGGTTATTAAATATTAAAATGCTAGATGCTATAAATACAATGTCAGCTTCTAACTTCGATTATGAATACATATCAGAAGTATTAGACAAATTTGGAACAGTTGTTCCATTCCCAACATTTGTATTAAAAAATATGGCTTACTGGACTGAAATAATGGTTGAACACCCTGAAGCTATTGATTCTATAATCACAGCTCAAGAAGTAGCTTGGAGAAATCGTGATACGAAAAACGACAAATTTAAACAAGAAGCTAAAGGTAGAGGTGCAATTCCATTCGGTAATGATAACAAGTTCCTTAAAGGAATATTTAAACCTACTCCTTATCAATCTTTATTTAGTGCATTTGATATGTTACAGAACCCAGTACAGAATATTGCATTTAGAGTAAATCCACTTGCAACACCACTTACTCACCACCTACAAGATGCAGAAGATGATAAGTATAGACCATATTCAACTGACCCTTATCAAAAGAATATCACTAGAGATGACCCTAATTATAGTACTTTAAAAGCAACTTTCCATAGATTAAATCCATATGAAAGAACTTTAAATGCTTGGTTAAGAGCTCCTAGCAAAGCTTTTGGAGAAGGACACAACGCACAGTTATCAGATTTAGTGCCTTCAGTATTCCAACCTGATTTTGGCACTAAATCAACCACAAAAAACAAAAAGAGGTAATTTCTTACCTCTTTTTTTTTATTACTCAATAGTACTTTTAGAATATTCAGTTACCTTCTTATACTCTTTAACCAAATCTGGGTGGTCAGCTTCTAACCGTTTAGTGTCTAGAGCAGACCTAGTATATGTAGAAAACTTAATCTTGATATTTGGATCATTTGAACGTTCACCTGCTAAATAACGATTTGTAATATCTGTTAAATACATTTTCTTTTGAGCTTCAAGCACTTTAATTGCTTGACATGTATTCTTATATTCCTTAGCAGCATCAGTAATTTCTTGAGTTTGAATCTCTGGTACATTACTTTCACCTATTGCTTTTACTATATCTTCTTTATCTAATTCAGAATCAAATTTTGGTGGGATTTTCATAATCATGTTTTCATCATAGAATTTTTTAGATATAACAAGTAACTTACTTTGAAATTCTTTATCTGCTGGAATTTGGAAATAATGCATTTCCCAGCTATTTTCAAATAATGCTCCTAAAATAGCCATTTTAGTTTCAGTAACAAGCATATATTCTTGTACTTGAGCATAATATGAAGCAGGAACGCCACAATAATCAGCACCATACCAATTATCTTCAGCATATTGAGTAACTACCTTAATTTCACCTACAATACAATTTGTATGTATGCGTTTAGATTCATCTAGAGGTATAATAATACCATCTAGATTAGCTCTTAACCACGGATACTTTTTATTGATTAGCATATGTTGTGGTTGTATAATTGTAAAACCTTTATCTTTTAACATTTCTTTGAAATAGTTTTCTCTAATAACAGGTTCTAAATCTTTACCTTTTCTAACAGCAGGTTTATCAGATACATCTTTATCCATATTTAAAACCTTTGCTTTATATATTTGTAATGGTGATGTATATTTATTTAAGCCCATAATAGCTCCTATATCACTTCCACCAATACCTTTATGTCTTAATTGTAACCAATCATTCTCATCAGTAAAGCTTAATGTTTCTAAATCTTTATTAGTATTTAAACTATAATTTTTTAATGCAACTTCATCTCTCATATTAGTTTACCTTCTTACTTTCAGGAACTTCAGTACCATCTTCCTCTTTAGATTGCTTATTCATAAGCTCAATAAATTCAGCAAATGTATAATCTAAATCAAATAATACTGAACTTGTTGCTAAAGCACTATATAAACGTTTTTGAAGAAACCCAATTATACTAGCATCTTTACTAACAGCTACTGTTCTACTATTACATCTAACTTGATATTCTTTAGTAACTTGATTTTCTTCATTAACTCCTTTTATTTCGAATATATCTAAAGATTTAAATTCTTCAATAGTTGAAGAACTAATTCCTTTATCATTTGGTAATGTTGTATATTTTACATTCATTTTATTTTCCTCCGTATTTTTTGTAATATACTAAATGTTTTAGTGAATCTCTCACATGGTCATTTACTAATTTACCATTTAAATAATAATATTCTTTATCATTTATATTCTTTTTAGACATTATTGGTATATATTTAGGTAATAATTCATCTTTAAATCTTGGTTTAGCTTGTCCAGGGGTTTGAAAAACATAATTAATTCCAAGTTCTTCTAATTCCCATACTAAAGCTCCTATTAATAAAGGAGTTTCAGACATCTTACCTAAAGTAAAACCATTCTGTCTATTTACAAAAGATTCTATAATGACTGTTGATTCTCCTATAACAGCTATTTTAATTATAGTATTTATAATTGCTTTCCAATATAAATGACGTTCATTATATTTTTTAGCATTTATTGAAATTGTACATAATGTATTAAAATCATCATCTTTCATAAATGCAATACCTGTGTGTCCTTTACCTTCATTAAATGAACCTGAAGGATCTACTGCAATATAAATCATATTAAATACCTCCTAGATTAGCTAATTTACTTAATAATTTTCTATCACAGTAGTAAAATCCTACACATCTAATAGGGTCATTAGCATCTTCGTTCAAAATTGCTGAATATTTGTTAATACGTTGTTTAGAAATCCATCTAGCTTCACCTAATACAAATCCTCCTTCAATCATTTGTTTATTAACACTAGATTGAACTTTTATTGTATATTTAGAATTGTATTCTTCAAATCTAGATGTAATAGGTATCACTAATACTTTTGAATTACTTGGTGAAGAATTTTGTAAAACCATTGCAAAATGTCTGCCAGAAAATTCATCTCCTACATTTTCTCCAAACTCAACTTCATATATTTCGCCTACTCTTGCTTCAAATTTAGGTTGATAATTTATATCCCAAATAGCTTGAATTTTTGTAATCCATCTTTTTCTACGATATTCTAATTGGTTATCTATGTAGTCCATCATTATGCTACCTCCTGTTCTTCATGTTTTTCTGCCCAATTTGTATTAGTTACTTCAATTTCAGCAACTAATGGAACGTAAGTTTTAACAGTAGTTTGCATAATTTTTTGTATATCATATATAACATTATGCTCACCTTCTGCTACACATATACAAAGTTCATCATGTATACAACCTTGTAATCTAGTTTTATAATGGTTATCTTGTAAAAATTTATCAACTCTCATTATTACTAATTTAATTATATCTGCTGCACTACCTTGAATCAAATAATTATTTAATTTATATACATCTTTAGTTTCACTGATATAATAACGTCTACCTAATAAATTAGTACAATAACCATTATTTTTTACCCACATATGTTTTACAAAATTACCATATGTACGTACATCTTTAAATCTATTATAAAAACCATTATATAGCTTTTCAACTACTTCTGGTTCTGTATCAGAGCATATTTCTTTAACTGCATTTAGACTGGCACCATAAATTAAAGCGAAATTTACTCTTTTTCCTACATACCTCATTCTTTTAAATTCAGGACTATGAATATCTAAATCAGGAAATGCTGTTAATGTAGATTGTGTATGTAAATCTACACCTTTCCATTCTTCGTTATCTTCTTCGTGATAATATTTACCATCTTTTTCATAACATCTAAATGGCATATAAGCACGTAACATGTTTATATCTCCTAATCCTTTAGTAACTCTATAAGTATATTCAGCTTGAAGTCTTAATTCTATTTGAGAATAATCAATATATGCTAATTCTGGAAACTCTTTACAGACTGTAAACATTCTTCTAGGTTTAAATAACTCAAAAGAACCATCTATAGAAGGTACTGCATCTTTAGGAAACTGTTGAAAGTTAGACGTAAAACGTCCACTGACAGCTCCATTAGGATTATATTGTGTATATACTTTATCTGAACCAGATAAATTCATTTTAAATAAAAATGGATTTATATAAGTAGATATAAATTTAGATGCTGTACGTAAATAAAGTACATTTTTTAAATATTCTTTAACTGGTTCAGGCATAGATTTATCAGTATTGATAGCAATATGAATCTTATTTTTATCAGTGCTTTCTAGTTTATATCCATAAAGTTCATATAACATTTTCTTGATTTCATCATGTTGATTAGGCTTTATTTGTCTACCACATAAATTATAATTCATATCAGTTACTCTATTTATTTCAAAGATTAATGCCTGACGACATTTTATTAAATACTTTTTATCAACTGTAAAGCCTGTACGTTCCATACGTACAAGAGGCATTATTAATTGCATTTCTCTTTTTAAAATAGGTAATTGATTTCTGTCTGCTACTATAGGTAATAAGCGTTTGCATATTTCAAGTAACATAATAACATCTGTAGCTCCATATTCATGCATTAATTCTGGATCTACATCTTCATATGATAAAAGTGATGTAAATTGCCAATCTGAAAATATTTTTTGAACTCCAAATGAATAACTATCTAAAGTATTAGTAACATCTTTTAAAGCTTCTTCTATTTCATGTTTTTTAACGCCATAAGGTTTTAAATCTTTAGCTAATTGTTTTAATTTAGAAGCCCATAAATTATCTAAATATTTATCTATTGCTTTATCTGCTTCTGTATATTGTGAACCTAAAATTCTATTAGCTAAAGGTTTTAAAGCTAATTTTACTCCACCTTCACGTTCACTTTTTGCTTCTAAAGATAATCTTGCAATAGCTTGTCCATCACATAGATTACATTCTGGAAATTCAAATCCTATGTTCATAAACATTGAAATATCAAATTTAATATTAAAAGCTAAACATAAAGTACTTCTTTTTAATATTTTTTCATATAATTTTAAGACTTCAACTAATACTCCAGGCTTATTTATACGGATATCGTATAAAAATACGATATCATTATACCCAAATTGTAATAAAAATGGTTTATCATATCCTACATTGATATAATTTTCATCTTTTCTTGCCCAATTTATTTTAGTATTAGTTTCTGTATCAAATGCCATTAGTCCAATAGAAGTAGGTAAAATGCTATTCGCTTTACCTACATCTTCTAATGTTTCTAATAATTCTATAGTATAGCCTAAAAGATGATATACTTTCAATTTAATCAGCTCCCTGTTTTTAAGATTGTCCTTAATTTTTTCATAGCAATTAAGAATTTAGGTGTTGGAAATACTGTATTCTTTGTTAAAGAAATAAAATAATTCTCTGATAACTTTTTAATAGCCTCATTAAATATTAAAGCATCTAATCCAGATACTGACATTAATGTATTTTTAGCTACATTATTGTTATTTTCTAAATATGTTAACATTGATGGGAAACGTGTATACAATTCAGAAATTGTATTATAGTCTTGAGTTGTACAAGCCATCTTTTTACGTTCTTCAGTTACATATTCACGTAATTTAAATACTGGATTATCATATATTTTAATTAATAAAGCTGCTGCTAAATTTACGTGCTCTTTTTTAACTATAATATTTTCAAATTCCAAATCTGTAGATACCATATATCCAGCAATAGCAATAGCTAATCTAGATAATTTCTTCCAAGTTTCAGTTGAGAATAATTTTACAGAACACATATATTTATCATTTAATTGTTGAGACATATTAACTATATATTGTTGAATATCTTTATCTAGTTTAATTTGTTCACATTTTCTACTCCAAACCCATCTAATTCTAGTTTGTAGTTGCTTTTCAGTGAATCCTGTTGGAGGTTCCCATAATGGATCAATCTCACTAGGTACATCTCCTAATACATAGATAAAATCAAATCTAGCAATATCTTCAATACTACCTATTAAAGGTTTAATAATTTCAATACCATTTGGATATGCCATAATTGGTCTTGCCATACCTTCTTCATCTGCTTTTGCATTAGATAAGAATAATAATCTTACTTGTGCTGGAAGTGTTAAATCTCCAGTACTTCTATTGATTCTAACTAATCCTGATGAACGAATATCAGTTAATTCTGGAATTAATCTATAATTAGCTTTTGCTAATTCTTCTAGAATCAATGCTTTTTCATGCATACGAGGAATTAACCCTGGTCTAATTGCATTAGAATTACCAGTTTTAACACTACCTCCTACTAAACCTGCTGGAGTTGCTGCACTACCTGCTAAAGATGCAATTTGAGCAAGTCCATATACTTGAGATAATGCTTGAGCTGTTGATGATTTACCTACTCTTGATTCAGCAACAATTAAACCATCTAGATATCCTTTAATATGTTTAACTCTACCAAAATCAAATTCTTTAGGTGTATGATACCATAAATCAATTAAACCTAATAAATAAGAATCTACATTAAAGTTAATATATGCTTTTTGAGCATTTACAAGGTCATTAAAGTTTTTACCTTGGAAGGCAATTAAATCTTTAATTACTTCACTTGTTACTTCAAATGATGTAATAACATCTGAAGATTCTTTAACTTCTAATACGATTAAAACTTGTTGTTGTCCTTTTAAAGGGTGAGGTACTACCTTATAAATAATTTGATAATTTTTACCTGCTTCAAGTTTTTCATCTGTATAACAAGTAAATTCTGTACGAATAGTATCTTTAGCCATAATTGATTCTGTACAATCTGCTACACAAGCTTTGAAAATTGTTCTAGGATTTGAAGTTGTTACTTTAACATAATCTTCAGCTCCCCAACCTACAAGACGTTTTAAATTATCTTGAATTTGTACATTTTTTAAATTACTATCAGTAAGAACTAAAATATCATCAAAATTAGTTTTCTGTAAACTCCAATATTCACAATCACCTTTGTTAGCTTTATTAGATTCTTCTCTAGAACCTTTATTAACTTTTTCTAACATTGCATATCCTGGGACTGAATATTGGTCTTCATAAGTTGCCATAACTTGAACATTACTTCTTACTATCTTACCTAAATATGTAGTAGAAGCTTCATTTAATGATACTTCTGGGAATGATTTCTTTAAAAATTCTTCTTGACAATCTGCGTCAAATAATTTAGAATTATTCAACATTTCATCAAATTTATTATTATCATATTTATATTTTACAAAGAAGTCTGTAATATCTTCTTTATCTTCTGTACAGTATTTACTAATATCTGCAATATAAACATATTTAGATACTGAATATAATGCTGAAGCTAATTTAAGGGCTCCTTCTCTACCTGCAGCATCATTATCATATACAATATAAATTTGTCTATCTTTAAATGAGTCAAGTAAAGTTGTAGGAATTGCTTTAGAGCCACCTAATGAAATTGCATTATAACCATATGTTCTAGCAAATGCCATATCTTTTTCACCTTCACAAATAATTGTAGGTGTAAAATCATTTTCCCATAAATGATATGGCAATACTAATCCACCTTGAACCTTTGGATTAGATGTAGTTTTAGGTTTAATAGTTTTATCTGTAGTATACTTTCTTAAATCTAAAACTCTATTCTTTACAATAATTGGAAATAATAAACGTTTACTATTAACATCTACCTTAATTTCTGGTACTCCAGAATCTGGATCTACTTCTGTATATGTATCAGAACCTACTTTCAAATCTTCTAGTACTTTTTCAGAAATGCCCATATGTACTAAATCTAAATAAGTACTATTACTTTTATACTCTTTGCCATCTCTTGAATATTTTTCATAATCTTCTATGTCATCAGACATAAATAATAAATTTTTAAATGTTCCTACATTATTTTTATTAATTTTAAAATGCTGTTGAATAAAATCATTTTCGTTTCCATGTGCTCCACATACAAAACAATGATGAATTTTATTTATAGTATTAATCTGCATTGATGGAGTATGGTCAGGGTGAAATGGGCAAAGAACAGTGTTCTCGCCCATTGTTAATCCCTTAAATACTAAATCATAAGCAGTTAATCCAGTTAGATCTTCTGCCATAATATTCCTCCTACTTTAAGATATTTAAATCAATATCAATTTGAGGTTCTACATCTTCAACTGGTGCATTTACTGCTGCTACTTCAGATGGTTCTGTAGTTACATTTACAGCAACTTCTGGAGTTACTTCTGGTTTAACTTCAGCACTGTCTAAAGTAAATTCTTTTAAAACTTCAGCTGCTGTAGTTGTAGAACCTGGGATTGGAGTATATTCATCAACTTGATTATAGTCATTACCATTATAAGTCTTTGATGAAACTTTAATCATTAGTTCTTTACCAGTTGCTGCTTTAGCACCTGCGTTGAATAATTCATTAATTGTTGAATATTCCTTATTTAAATCAACCTTAGCTGATTGTAAGAATTGTTTAAATCTAGAGATATATGCTGTAGAAATAGTATCTAAAACTGTACGTTTTGCATATGTACCTTCCTTAATTGTTAGAGTAACTCTACAATTATATTGTTCAGCATTATTTTTAGATTGTACAAATTCAACCTTTGAAACCTCTGCTTTATATGTTCCATTTGGAACTAAACTTACTAATAACTTGTTAAATGAAAATGCCATATTAATTTTTTCCTCCTAGTTTTTAACATATTCAAATAATTTTACTAAATTTGTTATATTCATTTTAGCTAACAATTCACTTGTTAACTCTGTTTTTAAAGTTGATTCTAGTTCAGCAATTCTTGTAGCTTTTGTTGATTTTTCATTTAAAAGATACTTAATTATATATTGTTTTCTTCTATCTTCAACTTCTTCAGGGGATAATCCCTCTGAAACAATTTTTGCTAACATTTTACCATCTTCAACTGTAATAGGTGAATCTGGGTTAGTTACTTGACGCATTTCGTCAAATCCAATTCTATCTTTAACAATGTTAGCAGTATGGTCTTCTTGATTTAAAGAAAATACTACATCAAATTCAAATCTCATATCACCTTGCATATTTTCAGTTAATCCAATAGCTTTAGGTGCATTTTTACCATACTTATTAACTTCAATTACATATTCTGTTTTGGCTCTTGTACCAATTAAAATATGCATATTAGCATTAATAACTATTGCTTTTAATAGATTTTTCTTTGCAACAATTTCCTTTTCACTCCAAGCTCCATACATCTTTTTCTTTTCGCCTAGTTCTACATCAAGGGCTGCGACTCTATCTAAAATACCTTCTTCACCACTCCAAAAGTGTGTAAGTGAATCAGTGATTAAGATTTTAATGCCTTTACGTTCAGCAAAATTTACAAGCTTTGCGTATTTAACAATGTCATAGGGTGGCAAAAACTTATAATACTGCATAGACTCTAGCGTCTCACCACCTACACTTCGTCCTACAGCCTTAGTCGCACTGCCCTTTTCAGTATCTACGAATAAACAAATGTCTTTTAAAGGTACATTAGGATAAAGCATATCCCTAATACCCATAGCTAATTTAATTAAAGCTGTGGTCTTACCTGAACCACTTGGTCCAAAGACTTCTACTGAAAGTTTACTTTGTACCTTTGACATTTCTTCGAACTCAAAATCATCAGTTGCCATTACTGTTCTCCTTTCTCAAAAATTTCGTTCACATTTTTTATATCTTCTTTTCTAATTATGAGTTTATCATAGATAAACTCTTCTACGGTATCCTTCATAATTAAATCAAGAACATATTTGGTGCACGTGCCACCATCTATAGGCGTCATTCTTGCTTCAGCTTGGTCATTAAACCCTTGAGCAAAGTGCCTGTCTAAAAATATAGTGTATTGAGCTTCAGGTAATGTTAAAGCTTCTTTACCTACATCAGACTGTATCATGAATATTTTAGATTTTCCAGTTTTAAAATCTTCGATTTCTTGCTTTCTAATCTTTATATCCATACTACCGTCTAAAGCCGAATACGTTATATTGTATTTTTCTAATAATAATGCTAAATTCCTTAATGCTTTAAGCTGTTTTGACATAACAATGAATTGTTTATTATTCTTCATTGCAAAACCGACTATATAACGGAATTTTGGTGGAATTTCAGTATATGAATCTACAATAACTTTTGGATCATTACATATTTGTTGTAATCTTAAATATTTAACCATAGGATTACAGCAATCAACTTCATCTTTATATTCAAAAGTTTCATCTATATCTTTATAGATTTCTTTTTGTTGAGAATCCATATCTAAATCAATACGTATATATTTTTTAGTATAGTTTTGAAATAATTTTAAATCTTTTTGCTTTGTCTGTACTGCTACAGATTGAACAATGTAATTCAATTCAGCTTTACGTTTTAAAGCTTTTATCTTTTTACCAAATGATGTATCTTCACAAATATAAAAATATTCTTTAAATTGTGAAAATGCTTCATGCGTTGGTTTAAATTGAATTTTACTAAAATTAATAAAACTTAAAATACCAAAAATATCACTTGTATCTTTTATTGCAGGAGTGCCAGTAAGTCCAATAATGTATACATTATCCATTTTCTTTTTAGATAATACATCTTTTAACTCAAATAATGCCTCAGATTGATCCGTTTTGAAATTACGTAATCTATGACATTCATCACCAACAACCATAATTTTATTAAATTTTTTATAGCTTAAAAGGGATTTAACTTGTGTTTTAGTTAATCTCTTTAATAAATCATAAGTAATTATTCTAAAATTTATACTATTTTCGTCAAAATTATCATCATAATTTTTAATATCAGATGTATTTTTTATTACTCCACCTGTATATACGTGACTTTTTAAATAATTATTTAATTCATAAATTTCACTTTCCCAGCCTGGGACTGCTGATTTAGGACATACAATTAACATTGTACTTCCTTTTTCTAAACATTTATGAGCTTCTGCAATAGCGATTCTTGTTTTACCTGTACGTTGTTCTGATAATATCAATCCTGTATGAGGTAAAGAATATTCTAACTTTTTGAATAACACTTCTAAATCAAATGCTTGATAATCCCTTAAACTATAAATTAATTGAGAATTTATAATTTGTGTTCTTGTTATAGTATCTAGATTATCTTTTAATTCTTTATATTCTAAATATATTCTATTTTTCAATCTTTCAAGATATAATTTCCAATTATTTCCATAACCTAAATCTTTATTAGATATTTCATTTTCTATATATTTTTTAAATTCCAAGTACCAATATACATTAGCTTTAGGATAACTTAAACTTAATGTCGGAACTTTACATTTTTCTTCTTTATAAAATCTAATATTATAAAATTCAAATTCTCTTTGTAATTTTTTAACTTTAGGACTACCTAAAACATATAATTGAAAAGTTACATCTAATTCATATTTAAATACCGATAATTCCATATAAATCCTTTCTAAATTTTATTTAAGAGCAAGTAAGCTCAAAAAGAGCAAACTTGCGTTAATTTTCATCTGAAAAGAATAAACTTTCTGGTAATATTACCATTGGAGGTTTATCTGATGTCTTTTCCTCTTTTAAAATATCTTGCCTTACTTTTAATAAAGGCAATGTTTCTTTATTAGCAAGACTTTCATTTCCTGCTAATGCCTCATCTGTTTTTACTGATGCAATAATTGAAATTTGTTCATTTTTCCAAGCTTTAAAAATATCCCAAGATAATAAGGTTACCCAATCTGAATAATCTCCACCAATTTCTTTTGCTAAAGTAAATTGGTCTTTATAAAAATTGGCTGGTAAATTTTCCATGTAGCTATTAAATAATATTCTAAATTTATCACGTTCTGATTCATCTTGGAATCTCATATTTGCATATAATGTGTCAAATAACATATGTATAACACCTCTGTAAATTTATTATAATCATAAATATATACTTTTACAAATACTTTATACATTTACTGTAAAAAATCATTTGTTTCTATAAAATTTTTTTCCTCAAAGTTGCAAGATGTTTCTATCCACATAGCATCTTTCATAAATCCATAGAACCTTTCCTCAGTATCCCCAGAATCTTCACCAATTCTAATATATTGTAAACCGTCTAATATTGAAGAATTATCTTCAATATTATCTCCTTTATCTTCTATTAACTCCATAATAGCATCAACATCATCAAAACTACCTTCATACCATTTAACGCTATTATAAGCTAGTATTACTGAATTTTCAGATTCATTATATAAAATTTTATCTATTTCTAAAATATCATTAAATTCTTTTACAAATCCTTTAACTCTTGCTTTAGAAACTTTTTCTTTAAATTCTGCTTTAATACGTACATCACTGTAATATCCCATAATTTCCTCCTATTTTAAATATGTAATTTTTGCATTTTCTGCAGATATAAATTCTTTTCCGTTTAAGCGTACATATAAATATGGTGTACAAGTAGTATAGCAAATTCTATCTCCAATATAACATTTACCTTCTTCTTGTAAATTATTTTTACCATATTCTTTAACTAATTTCTTTTTAACTTCATTAAAAAATAAATTAGCTTCTGTACGTGTTTTAAATGGTACTACAACTACATCATCATCTGTGTTATCTATTTTATAAATAACATTAAATACTTTTTTAACTGGATAATTATACATTAATCCTTACCTATTAACTTACAAACTGAATTAAAAATTTGTAAAGCTTTTCCCTTTCTTTTAAAATTAAATAAATTAAAATCTTCTAAACTCCTTGCTTTATTATAATTATTATTTGTTAAGATATCTACAGATAAATCTTTAACATCTTTCATAGGAACATAAGGTTTTCCTCTATGATCCATTTTTTCATAAGCATCTACTAATTTCCAAAAACCACTATCTGTCATATTATTTTATTACTCCTATCTCATCATATCATATTCACGGTCTAAATCTTCTTCTTCCTCATCATACTTTTCTAATTCCTCATCTGGAATCCATTTAGCATGGTTACCGATGACTTTGTATAATGCAGTTAAAGCTTCATTAACCTCATCTAATGCATCTTTCCATTTTCTTACTGAAATTGGTTTTAACATGTTTCTTGTCCTCTTTAATAGAAGAACAGTTTCACGTAACTGTAAAGTTTCCTCCTTTGTTAATTGTACATCTACTACTTCTTTTACTAATTCTGGCATATTATTTTATCTCCTCAACAATTATTTCAGTATCATCTTGGTCTTCATCATAAATATAATATAAAGAATCCACATCATCAGTTAATCTTACATGAATATCATCACTTTCATGATTAACAACACATACATGAGAAAAACGATTATCGTCATTAATCTCTGCTCTTACTTCTAAGTCACCATGAGAGAGCTTAACCTTTTCTAATAAATTAATTAATTCACTTATTTTCATATTATTCACCTTCCCATTTAATAAAGAAATATAACTTGCATTTGCCACTTTTTGTGACTTCAATATATATTTCATTTTCTGTATAAGGTACTAAAACAACATCTTTTAATTTTACAAAATAGTGTTTTTTAGTTGCAAATATAAGTACATCATACTGATGATTTTCAGTATCAAAATCAATTGACATTCCATCAAGACTATCCTCATATGTTTCTACAATAGTATTATCTTCTATATTTCTAATAATTGCATATGTGAATATACCTAATAATGTT
>Ga0247610_10001116_pt1 | contig 34293 bp, 25 predicted proteins | sample 174DNAGHGhighgp2_FD_193483 | JGI IMG/M metagenome (GOLD analysis project Ga0247610, IMG submission 193483) | Sheep rumen microbial communities from Palmerston North, Manawatu-Wanganui, New Zealand - 1742 DNA GHGhigh gp2 | ecosystem: Host-associated > Mammals > Digestive system > Stomach > Rumen...
CATCCGGATTCCGAGGGGGGAAAAAGCATGAGTGCGTTCTTGAAGCTAACGCGCGCGGCGCGTGCGCGTTCAATATTATTACCGTCACATTTATTGATAGCGATACCGTCCGCCATCTCCATGATGCCTCTTTTGATGCCTTGCAGTTCGTCTCCGGTTCCGGTTACTTGCAGCAAGAGGAAATAATCCACCATGGAGTGCGCCGCCGTTTCGGATTGTCCGACTCCGACGGTCTCGAGGAGGATAGTATCGAATCCGGCTGCTTCGCAGAGGACGATGGTCTCGCGTGTCTTTCGAGCCACGCCGCCTAACGAGCCTGCGCTTGGACTGGGACGGATGAATGCGTTCGATTTGACCGACAACTCGTTCATACGGGTCTTGTCGCCCAAGATGGAACCTTTGCTTCGTTCCGACGAGGGGTCAATCGCTAAGACGGCTAGTTTCTTGCCTGCGTCGCATAACTCGCTTCCCAAGGCCTCGATGAAAGTGGACTTGCCTGCTCCTGGTACACCTGTGATACCGACGCGGATGGAATGCCCGGCATAAGGCAGGCATAGTTCGATCACTTTCTGGGCGATGCGTTGATCCGCCGACAGATTGCTTTCCACCAGGGTTACCGCCTGACTGAGGATCGTCATGTCGCCCCGCCGGATGCCCTCGAAATACTCTTCGGGGGCAAGCACGGTCTTTTTGCGGCGGAAGGTCGCATACGGGTTGACGGAAGGCAGGTTTTCTACGCCTGCATTCACCGTCAATCCTTTGTATTCAGCACTATTTTCCGGATGGTCAATCATCAATCTATGCTCCAAGTAAGGGTTACTTTCTTGATAGCGTTTTGGTAGTCGTTGCTGATGATGACTACCTCACGGCTGTACTGACCCGGGGTCATGTTCTTGGTGTTGATCTCCAAGGAGATGCCACCTTTCTTACCCGATTTGATCGCTTTCACCGGCTTGAAGATGATAGCCTCCTCCGTCGAGTAAACACGGCGGATCTCCAATGCGTTAACGCCGATGTTCTTTACCGGAATAACGAAACGATGGTTCTTACCGGCTGCGATGCGACCTAAATCATAAACGGCCTCGGTCTCGATGATCGGAGCTTGTTGTTTCTCCTCCACGGTCAGGTTGCTGAAATCCTCAACGATATTTGCCTTGATGGTCAGTTTGTAGGTCTCTGTCTGCTCTTTCTTTCCGTCTACTACGACGTAAGCGTACCATTCAACAGGTCCGTACAGTTTGGTAGCGGCGGTATTGAGCGAGAAGAGGAACTTACCGGTCTCGTTGGCTTTGATGGTCTCCAGGGTTACTTGTGTAGCCAAGAAAGTCTCATAAGCGGCGTTGGTGGCCAAGGCAACGGTGTGGTCCTCTTGTTGGAGGTTGGCATACTCCAATTCGCCGGCTTTGGTTTCGCCTTTCTTGATTGTACCTAAATCCAGGGTGAGGGTCTTCATGTTAATGTCACCCACAGCAACGGTGTAACGGTTAACGGGTTTAGCGGGCTTCGGAATGACCTCACCTTTGATATAAACGCGAACGGTTGCTTCGCTGGCGTTGGAGGTGATGGTTACGGTTTTCTGGAAGCGACCGGGACGTCCGTTCGGGTTATAGGTAACGGTGATCGAACCGGTCTGCCCCGGCTCTACCGGTTCGCGAGTCCAAGTAGGAGTCGTACAACCGCAACTGGCACGTACGTTACTCAGTACGAGCGGAGCCATACCTTCGTTCTTGAATGAAAAGACAACAGATACGCGGCCGTCTTCCTCGTGAATACGACCGAAATCATGCTCGGTTTTCTCAAATGTGATTACCGGCTGTTGAGCCATCATGGCTACTGATACGAGAGCCATGCAGAGCGTACTAAAAATTTTTTTCATATTTCCAATAATTATTTTGATATATTTTGAAACTTTTAACTTTTAACTTTTAACTTTTAACTTTCCTTGACGACTCTCCTCACTTCCTTGATGTCGTCGATGGATCGTAGTGCTTTGAGCAGTTCGTCTAATTCGGAGCGGTCATAGACGTAAATCTCCATGGTTCCTTTGAAGATGCCGTCGTCGCTGGAGACGTTGATGGATCGCATGTTGATATGGAACTCCGTGGTGATGGCTTGCAGTACTCGGATGAACACGCCGAACTTATCGATTCCCTTCAGTTCGATTGTCTCTACGAAGGACTGCACGCGATGGGTGTTCCAAGTAGCCGAATAGATCCGTTTGCCGAAACTCGTCTTGAGCAGCGTTGCTTCCGGACAATCGATCTTATGGATATGCATCTTGCCTGTTTCGTCCAGATAGCCCAATACTTCATCGCCCGGGATCGGATGGCAACAATTGCTCAGCAGATAATCTTTCCCTAAGTTCTCGTCCGTCAGTACGATGGCATGCGGTCCTTTCTTGGGCTTGACCACTTCCTGCTTTTCTGACGGCTGATTGCTGACAGATGAAGGCTCATCTTCTTTCTTTCCGAAGAACGGGATATACGATCTCCATCCGCGTTTGGGATAAACGATCTCGTGGAAATCGTCCAGGCGAATGCGTCCTTGCCCGACCTGCAAATACAGTTCTGCGGGTTGTGTCAATCCGTGGTGCTTCAATAATCGTGCCAAAGCCATGTCATGGTTGGACGCGAGGTCCTTATCCATATTGATGGCGTCTTCCACTAAGCGTTCGCCATGTTTGATGTAATGCCGTTCCTCGCGATGGAAATACTGGTTCAGACCGTTCTTTGCTTTGGCGGTTGTGACTATATCCAGCCATCCTTTCTCGGGGTGTTGGCTGTTGGAGGTGAGGATCTCCACCTGGTCTCCGCCTTTCAGTTGGTACGAGAGGGGAACCAAGGTGTGGTTCACTTTAGCTCCGATACAATGTTCGCCTAACTCGGAGTGGAGCATAAACGCAAAATCCAAGGCGGTAGAACCCATCGGCATGGTCTTGATCTCGCCCGAGGGGGTGAAGACAAAGACCTCTTGTGCGAACAAGTTCAGTTTGAAGGTGCCCAGGAACTCCATCGCATCTTTCTCGGGATGCGCCAGAATCTCCTTGATTGCCTGAATCCACTTGTCCAACTCCGAATCGTCGGATTCGCCGGTTTTGTATTTCCAATGTGCCGCATAACCGTGTTCGGCTATCTCGTGCATGCGGTCGGTACGAATCTGCACTTCGATCCACTCGCCGTTATTGCCCATGACGGTCACGTGTAAGGCCTCGTAACCGTTCGCCTTGGGCGTTGAGATCCAGTCGCGGATTCGTTCGGGGTGAGGACGGTAGATCTCCGTGATTGCCGAGTAGATCATCCAACATTGGTCTTTCTCGCTCATGGATTCGTTTGGCGTGAAGATGATTCGAACAGCCATCAGATCATATACATCCTCAAAAGCACATTGTTGGCGCATCATCTTTTTCCAGATCGAATAGACGGTCTTGATGCGCGCTTTGAGTGTGAACGAATACCCCATCGCCGTCAAACGCTCGCGAATAGGTTCCGCAAAATGTTCAAAGGTCTCAAACTGACGATCTTTGATTGCCTCTAATTTATTGTGAATCTCGTTCCAGGTTTCGGGGTGCTCGTATTTGAAACTCAAATCTTCCAACTCGGTTTTGATGGGGAATAGACCGAGTCGATGTGCCAAGGGGGCGTAGATATACTGCGTCTCTCCGGCGATCTTGTATTGTTTGTCTTTGGGCTGCGCGCCTAAGGTACGCATGTTATGCAAGCGGTCGGCAATCTTAATGAGCACCACGCGGATGTCGTCGCTGATGGTGAGCAGCAGTTTGCGGAAGTTCTCCGCTTGCTCCGAGGCATGATCGCCGAACACCCCTCCGCTGATCTTGGTCAGACCGCTCACGATCTGCGCGATCTTCTCGCCGAACAGGCCCTGGATATCCTCTACCGTATAGTCTGTGTCCTCTACCACATCGTGGAGCAGGGCAGAGCAGATACTGGTACTACCTAGTCCGATCTCCTTGACGCAAATCCGTGCGACCGCGAGGGGATGCATGATGTACGGCTCGCCACTCAACCGGCGAACACCGTAATGTGCCTTGTGAGCGAAGTTGAACGCATGCGTGATCAACTCCACTTTTTGGCGGTGGGGGGTATGAGCATAATCATCCAACAGCGCTTCAAACTCGCGTCGGATCATTTGTTCCTCTTCCTGTGTAAATTCGCTCCGTTGCATAAACTTCTCTCCATTTTTTTAGTGCGTCTGCGGGTACTTTTCTGCTCGTGTCCACGTACTTTATTATGCCCGTGTACGCGCGTTTTAGCGCATGCGCACAATTCAGGCTGCAAAATTACAAAAAAAAAATGACATACACAAGAGTGTATGCTACTTTTATTAAAAAAACTTTCTTTTCCTTATAATTATTTGCATATTTCATAAATTTTTAGTACCTTTGCACCGTTTTTCAATTAAAAACCCCTCATCTCTATAGTATTATATACTTAGTATATAATACCAACGAAAACACATGCGAAATTTAGTGCGTTATAAGTGCGTTATAAGTGCGAGATAAGTGCGTAATAAGTGCGAGATTTTCGGTACTCCAAGCATAGTAAATGAATAGTATCGACCATGTATGGGCGATCAAAAACAAGCATAGTAAATGAATAGTATCGACCATATATGGGCGATCAAAAACATGCATAGTAAATGAATAGTATCGACCATGTATGGGCGATCAAAAACATGCATAGTAAATGAATAGTATCGACCATATATGGGCGATCAAAAACACAAACTATATGGCTAAAATCAAACACAAGGAACTCATTCGGGCTGTTATACGTGTCGAAAAGCCCAAAATTCTCTTCAATTAACCCATTTAACTGCCATTTTGACATAAAAAATGGCGTGGCATGCATTTTGTGCTTGCATATATGAAAAATTTTTTGTAATTTTGCAGCGCATTTTATGTATTGACATAGAAAAAGACAAAATTGTAAATATAAATTGTAAATAGATAAATGGATTTTATTGGATTTATTACGAAACTATTCGGTAACAAAGCGCAGAAAGATATGCGCGCTATACAGCCGATAGTAGATCAGATCAAGGCAGAGTACGAGAAGATTGACGGTCTGTCGAATGATGAATTACGTGCTCACTCGTATGGATTGATGAAATTATTGCAGGAGGCAGTAGCACCGCAGAAAAAACGCATTGCGGAGTTGAAAGCGTCCATCGAGGAAACGCCGATTGACAAACGCGAAAAAATCTACAATGAGGTAGATAAACTCGAAAAAGAGATCAAGGAGATTTACGAGAAGAAGTTGACGGAGATTCTGCCGGAAGCGTATGCGATCGTTAAGTCTGCGGCTCGTCGTTTTGCGCAAAACGAGACGGTGGAAGTGACTGCTACTCAGATGGATAAGGATTTGGCAGCCGATCCTCGTTTTGATTTTGTGGAGATCAAAACGGATGTACAAGGGAACGATGTACAAAGTACGAAGGGTGAATGGACGGTAGGCGACTACGAGGTACCGAAGGCTCAGCCCAAAGAGATTGCGGTTTATAAGAACCATTGGATGGCGGGCGGCAACGAGATCAAATGGGATATGATCCATTATGATGTGCAGTTGTTCGGAGGTGTGGTTCTGCATCAGGGTAAGATAGCGGAGATGGCGACGGGTGAAGGAAAGACGCTTGTGGCAACGCTGCCGGTTTATTTGAACGCCCTGACGCACGAAGGTGTACACGTGGTGACTGTCAACGACTACCTGGCCAAACGTGATAGCGAGTGGAACGGTCCGTTGTATATGTTCCTTGGTCTGACGGTCGATTGTATAGACAAGCATCGTCCGAATAGTGACGAACGTCGCAAAGCGTATGCGTGCGATATTACCTTCGGTACGAATAACGAGTTCGGTTTCGACTACCTGCGTGATAACATGGCGACCAGTCCGTTGGATCTGGTACAACGCGGACATAATTTCGCGATTGTTGATGAGGTGGACTCCGTGTTGATAGACGATGCCCGTACTCCGTTGATTATCAGCGGTCCGGTTCCGAAAGGCGAGGATCAGATGTTCGACGAATACAAGGATCGTGTAGCTGCTTTGGTGCGTCAGCAGACGACTCTGACGACCAAGTTGCTGGCGGAAGCGAAAGCGAAAATGGGTTCCGCGGACGCCAAAGAGAAAGAGGCGGGTGAGTTGGCGCTTTTCCGTTCGTTCAAGGGAATGCCGAAATCCAAGGCGCTCATCAAATACCTGTCTGAACCGGGTATCAAGGTTCGTATGCAGAAGACCGAAGAGTTCTATCTGCAGGAGAATGAGAAGAATATGCACTTGGCAACGGACGAACTCTATTTCGTGATTGATGAGAAGAACAAGTCCATCGAGTTGACTGATAAGGGTATAGATGCGCTTACGGGAACGACCGATGACCCGAATTTCTTCGTATTGCCGGATGTGGGATCGGAGATGGCGGATTTGGAGAACATGACCGGTCTCTCTGCCGAGGAGAAACAGCAGAGGAAAGACGATATCCTCACGAACTATAGTATCAAGAGCGAGCGCGTACACACGGTACACCAGTTGCTGAAGGCCTATACGCTGTTTGAGAAAGATGTGGATTACATCATCGATGACGGCGAGGTGAAGATCGTAGATGAGCAGACGGGTCGTGTGATGGAGGGTCGTCGTTGGAGTGACGGTCTGCATCAGGCGGTGGAGGCGAAGGAGAATGTGAAAGTAGAGGGTGCGACCCAGACTTTTGCAACCATCACGCTCCAGAACTATTTCCGTATGTACAACAAGTTGAGCGGTATGACGGGAACGGCAGAGACGGAGGCCGGCGAGTTCTGGAATATCTATAAGTTGGATGTAGTGGTTATTCCGACCAACAAACCGATCGCCCGTAACGATATGAACGACCGTATCTATCGTACCAAACGCGAGAAATACAATGCCGTGATCGATGAGATTCAGGCGATGGTAGAGCAGGGTCGTCCGGTATTGGTGGGTACGACGAGTGTGGAGATTTCTGAGTTGCTGAGCAAGATGCTCCGTTTACGTCAGATTAAGCATAACGTGCTGAATGCCAAGTTACACCAGCAAGAGGCGATGGTGGTAGCGGAAGCCGGTCGTCCGGGTGTTGTAACGATTGCGACGAACATGGCGGGTCGTGGAACGGATATCAAGTTGACTCCGGAAGTAAAGGAAGCCGGAGGTTTGGCTATTATCGGAACGGAGCGTCATGAGAGCCGTCGTGTCGATCGTCAGTTACGAGGTCGTGCCGGACGTCAGGGAGACCCGGGTAGTTCTGTCTTCTACGTCTCGTTAGAGGACGATCTGATGCGTATGTTCGGTTCGGAACGAATCGCAGGTGTCATGGATCGTATGGGATTCCAGGAGGGAGAGATGATCGAGCATAGCATGATCTCGAACTCCATCGAGCGTGCCCAGAAGAAGGTAGAGGAGAATAACTTCGGTATCCGTAAGCGTTTGATTGAGTACGACGATGTCATGAACCAGCAACGTAACCTCATTTACGCGAAACGCCGTCACGCCTTGATGGGTGAACGAATCGGCGTGGATATCACGAATATGATCAAGGAGACAGCCGAGACGATCTTCAACGATTATCGTTCGGCGAATGACTATGAGGGATTGAAATTCGAGGTGATGCAGACCTTTGCGATTGAGTTGCCGTTCGATGAGGAAGAGTTCGCTCGTGGTAAACGTAATGAGCTCAGTAATCAGTTAGCCGAAGCGGCTTTGGATAGTTTCAAACGCCGTATGGATAAGTTGATGCAAGTAGCAGATCCTGTTATACAGCGTGTGTTTGAGGAAAAGGGTCAGATGTTCGAGAATATCTTGATTCCGATTACCGACAGCAAGCGTGTTTATAATATCTCCGTGAACCTTCGTGCAGCGGCAGAGAGCCATTGTAAAGAGGTGGTGAAGGAGTTCGAGAAACGCATGTTGCTCTACGTTATCGACGACGAGTGGAAAGAGCATCTGCGTCAGTTGGACGATTTGAAGCAGAGCGTTCAGAATGCATCTTACGAGCAGAAGGATCCGTTGTTGATCTATAAGTTGGAGTCGTCTCATATCTTCGAGTCGATGTTGGATGCTCTCAACCGTCGTGCGATTGCTATTCTGCTTCGTGGTCAGATCCATCAGCAGGAACCGGATCGTGTACAGCAGGCTCAGCAACAACGCCGGATGGATTACAGCCGTTACCGTACTCAGAAGGATGCGGTACAGCAGGCTGCGCAGGCTTCGGGAGCTGCCGCGGCTGCGGGACGTGATACCCGAGAGCAGGCGCGCCCCGAACCTATTCATGTGGATAAGAAACCGCGTCCGAATGACCCGTGTCCTTGTGGTTCCGGCAAGAAATACAAACAATGTCACGGCAAACTTAACGCCGCCGGCATCTAAAGCTGATAGCTGAAAACTGAATGCTGAAAGCTAAACTGCTCATAGTATGTATTGTTTGCGCCGCCATACCTTTGACGGCGCAACAATTATATCCTGACACCTTCCGGTTGCAGGATGTGGATCAGAGCCTGAACGCGGATCTGGACGCGTTGCTATTGGATCTGGTCGCGGCTCAAAGCGAGGAGTTGCATGCGAACGATACCGTAGATACGCTTACGTATGCGGATATGATGCGCATGGATTCGATAGCGCGCGAGATTGCTTATGTCGATTCGCTTCGTGCTGCGAATGCCGCTATGGAGGTAGAGGAGTTGGCGTCGAACTATCCTGCTATCGAGGTGGAGAAATCCTGGATTAAGGATGCGGAACAGGATCGTGAGGATGTGCTTTGTGCGATCCGTAACATGCGAACCAAATGGCGTAGAGAGGCGACGTTGATGCTGCAAGTAACCCAGAACTACGTCACGCCCAACTGGTATCAAGGCGGTTCTTCTTCCTTTGCCGGTTTGGGTATTGCGAAGGGGCAAATCAGTTATATATCCGAGGATTTTACATGGGAGAATACAGGCGAATTGCGGTTAGGTGGATCTACCGTCTCGGCAGATAGTTTGCACAAAGTGAATACGACGGATGACTTATTCCGCGTTTATTCGAAAGCCAATTACCGGATAGTGCCTAAGTTGTTCGTTTCGCTCTCCGCGGAATTGGAGACGCGTTTATTGCCGACCTATAAATCCAATTCGATGGAGCGCAAGTCGGCTCCTTTCTCGCCGTTACGCTTTAATGTCGGTCTTGGTTTGGATTATAAGCCGGTCAAGAACCTGTCCATCTCCGTCTCGCCGTTCTCGTATAAGGTGATTCATATTGCGGATACAGCGCGTGTGAACGTGACGGATTATGGCTTGGAGGCAGGCACGAAAACGCAACATAATATCGGTTCGTCCATGCGGGTGGAGTACTTATGGAAACCCGTTCGTGAGGTGGTGATAGAGACCAAATTCTATATGTACACCAATTATCGGAATGTGGAGTTGGATTTAGAGGTCAATTGTGATTTTATCATCAATCGTTTCCTGTCCGCCCGTTTGATGCTGCATCCGCGGTACGATACTTCGGTCATTATGGAGGGCGATACGCATGCCAAGATTCAGTTTAGAGAACTGTTATCGGTCGGCTTCGCGCATAAGTTCAGGTAGACCGCTGTGCTGATAGAGTATAGACGGGTTATTCGCATAAGGCGCATAATTCCTGCCAGCGAACGAAAGCGGCATGACCGTATTTCCAGATGTTATACTTGATTTTGGAGATGTCCACCTCTTCTCCGAGGTGGCTTTTTGAATAGAATTTATCTGCGTAGCAGATGATTTTCTCTTCCAGACTCTGTGGGCAATAATCGCGTTCCGGGATAGGCAGTTCTTCTCGTACGACTTGCTCGATCGTGATGCCGGTTCCTGTGTGCCGTTCCGCTACGAGAGCATGCTTCGGGTAGCCTTCCTTACGCAATAACTCCGCTCCCAAATAACCATGTTCGATGTATTTATGCGGTCCGTTGCAGTAGATCTTCGGCGCGTTGCAGAAGATGATTCCGATGTCATGGAGCATGGCTGCTTCTTCGATAAACTGCCGATCCACCAGCCCTTTTTCCGTCCAGTCGGGGTGCGCATCCACGATCGATAGCGCACGATCGGCTACTTGCCGACTATGCGTCAATAGTATATGCCGTAATTCCGGAGAATCTGCGTAATACTTATCTATGAGCTTGTTGTAGTCCAATTTTCAATTAGCAATTACTTAATGTAGTCCGTTGAGGAAGGAGCGGGCATCCATTCGTTTTTTGCCCGGGACTTGGAGTTCGAGAATCTTCACGGCTCCTTCTTTGCAAGGGATGATGATCTCCTTGGTACTTTGTACTTTGTCCCTTTGTACTTTCACCTGATAGATCTTGACGTTTTCAAAGGATTGTCCGTTGATGGTCAGGTTAGCCCATGCGGCAGGGTAAGGACTGAGTCCGCGCACGAAATTATGTACCTCTTCGGCTGTTTTCTCTTCGAATCGGATTTCGCAGTCTTCTTTGAAGATCTTAGGGGCAGGACGGAGGTCTTCTAATTCCGGTTGCGGTGTGGTGGGGACAGGGATGCCTTTGTTCTCGCAATCGATGATCAGATCGACGGTTCGGGTGACCATCTCTTTGCTTAGTGCCATGAGACGGTCGTGAACCGATCCGACGTTCTCGTCATCTCCGATGGAAATACGTTCCTGCAGGATCATGTTGCCTGTATCGATCTCATGTTTGAGCATGAAAGTGGTCAGTCCTGTTTCTTTGTCTCCGTTCATGACCGCCCAGTTGATCGGAGCGGCTCCGCGGTATTGCGGTAATAAGGATCCATGTACGTTGAATGTACCCAAACGTGGCATCGCCCAAACGATCTCCGGCAACATGCGGAAGGCAACCACGATCTGCAAATCAGCCTGGTAGCTACGGAGTTCCTCGATGAAGGCTTCGTCTTTCAGTTTCTCCGGTTGGAGAATAGGCAGCCCGGCTTCCAAGGCGTATTTCTTCACGTCCGAGAATTGCATCTGATGTCCACGTCCGGCGGGTTTGTCCGGCATCGTGACGACTGCCACTACATTATATCCGCCTTCTACCAAAGCGCGAAGGCCTTCTACCGCAAATTCCGGCGTACCTAAATATATGATTTTAAGATCGGATTTATTCATTATTGCATTTTTTATTTGTCTTGGTATTTGGGTTCGAGGCTCTTGGGCTGTTTCTCCACAACGGGCAGTAAGGGTCTCTTATACGCGCGTATAATAAGGTATATACCGAGCGCAATAAACGGAATGCTCAGGATCTGACCCATATTCAGAAGATGATTCGCTTCGAATGCTTCCTGGTCGTTTTTGATGAACTCCAAGCAGAAACGGGTGAAGAAAACGATCTCGAGGAAGACTCCCAAGAGCAGTCCTTCCCGGCGGCGTGCGTCGGTAAACTTATACATAGGATAGGTGATAGCGAATGCCACCAAGCAATACAGTATTTCGTATATCTGTGTCGGATGACAAGGAACGGTTTGTCCGTCGCGCACGAAGATGAACCCCCAAGGCAGGTCGGTCGGACCTCCGTATATCTCGCTATTGAACAAGTTGCCCAACCGGATCATCGCTCCCGTCAAGCAGACTCCGACGCATACTCGGTCCAGGATCCAGATCCAACTGGTTTGGAACTGCGGATAGCGGCTGTACTTGAATTTATTGAGCAGAATAGCGGCGGTAATGAGACCGATCGCTCCTCCATGACTGCTTAGTCCGCCTTCCCATATCTTGAGTAATCGCATGGGATTCTCGATATAAGGGTTACGATAGGTAAATTCCCATCCGAATAAGTGCCAGGGTTGACCGTATTGATGCCACTCGTAGAACCAGCAATGTCCTAATCGTGCGCCGATAATCACTCCTGCAGCCATCCAGAAAAAGAGCTGGTCCGCCCATTCGGCAGGGCAGTTCTCTTTTTTGAACATCTGTTCGTTGATTTTCCAGCATACATACAGGCCGAGTGCCCATAACAAACCATACCAACGTATTTCCAAACCACCCAGGTGTATCAACACCGGATCTACATTCCAAACGATAGAACTTAACATCTTGTCAATTTAACAATTTAACTCTTTTATTTTTTTCGATAGCAAAGCGCTTATTTTCCCCAGTTTAATTTGGTTCGCAGGCTTTTCAAGAAGCTGTTATCGCCTATTTGCACGACCTTGACGGTATAAGTTGCCCGCTCGATATGTAGATTCAAGTCCGTACTCAGGCTTTGACTGCGGCCATCTACGGAAACCATGAATGCGTCGTACCGGCTGCTGACACGGATGTCGAATTTCCAATCATCCGGTACTACGAGTGGCTTGACTGTCAGACTATGCGGGGCGATAGGCGTGAGGATGATTCCGCGGCTTTGTGGCACCATGAGCGGTCCGCCGATAGAGAGGTTATAGGCAGTACTGCCCGTGGGGGTGGCGATCACCAAGCCGTCCGAATGATAAGTATGCAGCAGTTCGCCGTTCACTTTGAGCTCGATCTGCAGCATGCTACTTAATCCTTCCTTGAGGATTGCGATCTCGTTTAGCGCGTTAGGCGCCATGATCAGACCGTCACGTCTATTGCCTTCTTTGTCCAAAACGCTGACGTTCAGCAGACTGCGTTGCTCGATCGTGTATTCGCCATCCACTAATTTCTGCAAGATATCATCCATTTGGTTGGATTGTACTTCCGCCAAGAATCCCAAATGTCCGCAGTTGATGCCGAGGATGGGTATGTTCTTTTGTCCGATCGCCGCCGAGCTGGTTAGGAACGTACCGTCTCCGCCCACGGAGAGCGCAAAATCAATCGGTCCCTCGTTGAGGGGTTTGGAGGTCTCTGCGTTGATGAACCCATCATCGAAAACCGGGTACTCGCGCAGGTCTAATTCCTGGCGCAATTCCTGAGAGAGCAGTACATGAACATTTTTCTCGGTCATGAACTGCAATATATGCCGTACTGCAATGAGCGTTTCGGTCTTCATTGCATTTCCAAAAACTGCAATCGTCATATATGCATCAATTTGTGCGCAAAGGTACTACTTTTTTTTGATATATGCAAGCGCGGATGTACAATATTTTCAAAAAAAATGTTTTTTTATTTGCGTATATCAAAAATTATTACTAATTTTGCAGTCGATTTGGGAGTGACCCCATTTCGTTACATATTGAAATAGCGTTTATTGACGCTTTGTGTTTGACCAAACGAAACTTCGCAACTTTCGAAATTAACAGTCAAAATCAAAGTAGCAGTAGATGCCTATGGGTATGACTTTATACCCTGTATTGCCATATCTGGTAGTGCAGTCCGTCATATCGGCGTAGGTTTCCTGTTGTTTTATTCGACTGTTAAGGCAATGCGAAGGCCTCGTTTGGTGAGTAATCAACAGCGAGGTCTACGTTTTTTGTGTTTGTAACTACCAAAACACTATAAAAGGAGTATGCCGAAAAGCCAAGTGAGTAGGCGCAATTTAAATTATTTTATTTATGAAAAAACATCTATTTTTTGCTTTTGCAATGATGACAGCACTGCTGTTTGCAAGTTGTGAAGGAAATGACCCTAGCCATTCGGGAAAAGGAGAATCCCATTCTGAATCGGGAATGTACATCGGTATCACCGGTTTCAACAAACATCTGTATACTTATACTAGTGGTGCAGACCGATTTAATTTAGTAACAAAAAATAATGCTGATGTGTATTATTCTTTTGTTAACTCGCTTTCTTCGAAAGATGAAAAAGGAGACATTATTGTAGGTACAGCTTTGTATTATACTTTTGATAATACAATTACATATCTTGCTAACAGCAAGTTCCCGAATGATTTGACCAATATTTCCATTATCACGTTTACTGATGGTCTGGATCAAGGATCTGCAAGTCTTGATAATGAAAATGAATATGCTCAAAGAACAGATACATATCTTGAAGCAATCAATAAAAAAATGCAAAAACTGACAATTAACGGAGTTCATGTTGACGCATATGCTATTGGTATTCGAGGAAATGATGTGATTGAAAGTGATGATATAATTAGACTCTTCAAAAATAATTTGGAAAAACTTTCTAGTAAGCCGGAATATGCAATGGAGGTTACAAACATTGATGACGTAAATGCCAAATTTAAAGATATTGCAGAATCTCTTACAAAAAAAAGTGTAAGTTATGTATTGAGTGTTAAAATTCCTATGCCTGGAGATGGAACTTTTGAACGCTTTACTTTAGACTTAGATAATACTGCTGTAGATCCCAATGCATCTAAAATGTATATTGAGGGTACTTATGACCGCAAGAAACAGGCTTTAGTAGGTGTGAAATATGTAGGTTGTAATAGTAGTAGTGGAGAAGAAGTTAAGCAGCGTATTGAAGACGGTGATGTAGTGTTTGATTTTGAGAATTTTACAGATGCTAATGGAGAACCTTTGAATCCGGAAAATATTATAAGAAAGAAACTTATTCGTCAATGGAATATTTATGTTGGAACCACTACGTTGGCTCCTAATATTGAGTTCAATCAGGATAACCAACCAAAACCAAAAGTGGAAAAATCAACTGCAGTAGCAGTGTTGTTACTTGACTGCTCTTCATCTTTGGGTAATGATATCGCTAAAGTGAAGAAAGCTGCAAATAACTTCATCAGTATTGTTGCTGGTTCTCAGACTTCCGATCCAGGAACAGACCCAGGAACAGACCCAGGAACAGACCCTGGTACTGATCCTGGCACAGACCCTGGTACTGATCCTAGCACAAATACTACCTATTATATTAAGCATCCGTGGGGTAGTGGCTCAGATGCAAGTTGGGCTTGGAAAGCTATGACAAAAGTAACTGACACTTATTATGAATATACTGGTCTTTGGGGTGGAGTAGGAGCAAATATTAACACCAAGGCGAGTGACACAGGTGCAACATGGTTTGAAGAAAGTAGCATTAGTGGTTCTTCTTCATTAAGTATAGGAGATCAGGTTAAGTTCTCCTATTATCCAGTTATAGGTTCGCTTAAGGTGACGAAAATCAGCGGCGGAAGCAGCAGTAATAATACTGCGCAAGTACGATTTAGTAAGACGAGTGACTGGGATCTGGTTACTATACTTGCAATTTTAAATTCTGAAAATACAGAAATTTTGGCATATCATGAATTTGGTACAGGTAGCGGAACTTCCTCTTACTATGAAATTCCTGCGGGAGAAGGACACCCATCCGCATATTGGTTGGAAGACGGGGAGTATGATGAAGGATGGTACACATGGAATGATCTTGATACCTATACATTCAAAGCAGGGAAGAAATATACGTATTCTCTTGGAAATGAAGGTGCAACAATTACTCTTGATGGTTCCTTCAGCGCACCAGCCCAAATAGTTGCGCATAAACCTATTCGCATACATGCATCTAAGAAATAGATTTAGTATTTTAGGAACGAAGTAATATAAATCCGAGCCGCTCAGTTGGGTGGCTCGGATTATTATAAGATGGGTATGGAATGGTTTATTTCAATTCCTGCAGGGCGCGTTTGAGTTCGTCGTCGTAGCGGAGATTGAAGGCGGCTTGGCCGCGTTGGTAGTAATAACGAAGAACGATCTCGGAACCTAACATGGTTTTGACCTCGTCTATATTGCGACGGATGGCATCCCGGAAGTTCGGACGGAGCATCGGTTCCAGAGCCTCTAACTGAACGATCGTCGTGGAGTCGAGGTCTTCATGGCGCGCCATCTTGAGCATGTCGTCGAAGAACTTGCTGGTCTCCGTCTCGTATTTGAAATCCCGTTCGGTAAGGAAGTCGCAGAAATCCTCGATGTCGGAATCTGTTAGTTCAAACAGTTCGGGCGCATCAATACTGTCGTGCAGACGATGGTAACGGGTGGCGTAATCGAAGAAGTAATGGTTCATGTAGAGGGAGTAACAGATATCCACCTTGGAAGAATCGCTCATGACGATATCCGGCAAGATGCCTCCTGCGGTATCCCGTTTGAGGGCATGCCCTTTCTGACGTTCGCTATAGTCGATGGCCTGAATACATCTACCGGAAGGCAGGTAGTACTTGCTGGTCGTCACTTTGATATGTCCTCCGAGTGCGATGGGGCGTACGTTTTGTACGAGTCCTTTGCCGAAAGTGCGTTGCCCGATGAGGGTCGCCCGGTTCAGATCCTGGAGTGCTCCGGAGACGATCTCGCTGGCGGAAGCGGAGTGCTTATCCACCAAGACGATCAAGGGCAGGTCTTTGTAGCGCGGGTTGTTGCGGGTGACGTACGAGTAGTTACTATTGGCTGTTTTGCCTTTCGTTTCCACGATGGTGATGTCTCTGTCCACAAAGAGGTTGACGATCTGGATGGCTTCGCTAACCAAGCCACCTCCGTTTCCCCGGAGATCGAAGATCAGTTTGCGTGCCCCGCGGTTGTAATAGAGGTCATCCAGCGCATTGGTGAACGCTTGTGCCGATCCTTCCGTAAATTCCGAGAAAGCGATGTACCCCACCGGTTCGGAGAGGGTATCGGCAGTAAGGATGGTATAGTAACTGACGGCATCCATGTGGATGTCTTCCCGAACGATATCCAACGTGAAGGGTTTGGCAACCCCCTCCCGCTCCAACTCGATTCGTACGGTAGTACCGGGTACGCCTCGCAGGTTATTGCTGACATCGCTAACGTTTTGCCCCTCCGTACTGATGCCATCGACGGAGAGAATCCGGTCTCCGGCTTGTGCTCCGGCCCGTTGAGCCGGTTTGCCTTCATAGGGGTTGACCATGTAGATCTTATCGTCCCTTTGCTGAATAATACTCCCGACACCGCCGTATTTACCGGTAGTGAGCATGCGTAGTTCGCGGTCTGCTTTGGCGGGATAATAAATGGTGTACGGGTCGATCTTATGCAGCATGGCGTTGATGGCTGTCTCGATGAGATCCTCGTAGTTGAGAGTATCCACGTAGTTCACGTCCACCTGACGGAGTACATCGTTGAAGATGGTGATGCACTCGTCCGCCCGCACGGTTTTTTGCCTTTCTTGCGCGAAAAGGGAAGAAGAACCCCTTCCTGTTCCTCCCCACAGAGGGAGGGTAGCCAGCACAAAGGCTATGATTCTGATGTAATGTCTCATTCTTTTGTATTCCTCCCTAAGGGAGGGTTGGGATGGGGTTATCGTAATGTGTTGGGTACAAAATCGCTCACGTCTTTTCCGTACGCATAGAGGTCGCGAACGAGGGTAGAGGAGATATGCGCGTACTCAGGACGGGTGTAGAGGATGATGGTCTCCACGCCGCCTAACTGCTTGTTTGCCTCCGCCATGTTGCGTTCGTATTCGAAATCTTCCACACAACGAATGCCACGCAAGATGAATTGTGCGTCTTGCTCTTTGGCAAAATCAATCGTCAGACAATCGTAGATGGCTACCTTGACCCGTGGTTCGTCGATGAAGATCTTGCGGATGGCTTCCTCTCGTTCGCGGATAGGGAAGGTCTCTTTTTTGGTACTATTGCGGCCGATACCGATGATGATTTCGTCAAATAACTGAAGGCCTCGTTTTACGATGTCGTAATGGCCGACTGTGAAGGGATCAAAGGATCCCGGAAATATAGCTTTTTTCATGTGATTAAAAATTAAAAATTAAACATTAAACATTTGCCGCAGTTGGGCTTTTTGATGGTTGATAACCGGGTTGTTGTACATCTCATACAGTTTTTCGCGCAGGAAGGCCTCATCTTTATCGGGGATGTTGATGAGGGCGATCCGGCTCTCTATGTATTCGTCAAATTCCTTGCCGCGATCGAATATCTCGTAGCCTAAGTGGATCTGTTGATCGATCATAGGGCAGAGTAGTTGTATTTGATCTTTGATGGGCAGGGTCTTGGTTTCGGGGCGTTCCTCCAGCATTTCGTCTATGGCATGATTGATGCTGGGGGTAAGCCGATAGACCACACGCCCTTTGTAGCCCTCTATTCCTGTTTGCATGGAGATGACGTCATCTTTTTTGGTCTTGCGCCATTTGGGATTGTCGCGTTTGAGTTGCATCTCGGCAGCTTTGAGGTAATCGCAAGGGTCGAATTCGTACGTAATGCTGACGGGGCAGATATTGAGCATCTTGATGTAGTCGAGGAATCCTTCGGGTGTCGGATTGGGCGATTCTTCGTATGCGAGTTCGAGCATGTGTAGTACGCTGGGTTGCGTTTCGTCGTTGCTGTCTTTGGCGCGTCCTTCTCGTTGTGCAAGCCAGATGGATTTGCCTTGTTCGCGGAGCATACGGATGTACGCAGAGAGCTGTTTGGCATTCTCCAGTTGTGCGTGTACGCCGGCTCCCCGTTTGACGGCAAAACAACGGAGGTACCGCATGACAAACTTGATCCACGGCCGGGCGAAGAGGTTGTTTCCCACGCCCATGAAAGGACGGATGAAATAGCGTGTACGGAGCAGGTATGAAAGCCAAGCGGCGTCCATGATGATGTCACGGTGGTTGGTGATGAAAAAGGCTCCTTTCTTGATGTCCGCTTCGATCAATTGCCGGTCTCCGAGGTATTCCAATTGCAGGCTTTTCGCTCTTTTGCGCGCCCAGACACGAAGTAAAGGCAAGAGGATGAGGAAGTCCGTGATCCAGAGTATACCTCCGATGCGGTAAGCCCGAATGTCCCTAAATCTTTTTTCGTTATTGTCCATATTATTCGTATTTATCCAAGGCGGCTTTGCTGGCCTCGCGGTACGCGACCATCAGTCCTCCTGTTCCTAACAAAGTGCCGCCAAAATATCGCACTACGACCACGAGGATATTATCGAGTCCCCGCGCATCAATAGATCGGAGGATAGGAGCTCCTGCCGTTCCGTGGGGTTCTCCGTCATCCTTGGTGCGCCATAAGTTCTGTCCGAGGCGATAGGCATAGCATACATGGCGGGCATCATGGTATTTTTTCTTATACCAGTTGATGCGGGCCTTGGCTTCGTCTTCGTCTTGGATATGTTCGGCAAATGCCAGGAACTTACTTCCGCGGTCTTTATATATTCCTTGAGCGATGTCCAAAATAGTGCGTATTATAAACCTAATTTTCTACGTATATCACGAGGGATGGCATCCTTATGAACGAGGATGTCGTTCGTTTTGTATTGCATGAAAGCTTCGCTGACGTACCAAATTCCGTGGAAGTCCGAACGAACGGTTCCCCATGAGTTTTTGATCATGTAGTACCGTTTGCCGTTCTGGTCTTTTGCGGTACCGAAGATCTGCATGCCATGATCATCGGTCGTTTCCCAATTGTCAAAGGCGTCCTGACGCATTTGTTGGGTGATTGTTTTTTCGGGCAGGGGTTTCTTGGTCAGTTCGGATTTCTTCTCGTCGGTGCTTAGTCCGAGCCAATGTGCCATGTCGCTACCGGTCAGATCCGCTCCATTATCCTCGTCGGGTACCACTCCGACTCCTTTGCGGGTGAAACCAATCTCGCTAACATCCGCTCCCCAAGCAAGGGTATAACCCTTGGAGAGGGCATTATCGATGATGCGCATCATATCTTCCATCGGTACGTTGTACATCTGGTCCATGCGCCAGTTATCCGGCACTTCGAGGGCGAAACGGGTGTAGAACGGATGATGGGTATAAGAGGTGATGGAGACATAATCCTCGGCGTTGAGACCCAAGCTCTGCACGAATGATTGCGGGGTATAGGTCTTGCCTTCATAGACAAACTCCGTGGGACAAGCGCCCAGATAGGTGTCGTAGATAGCTTGCAGACCTTCTTTCCAGACGGGGCTCAGTTTCTTGAGTCCGGTAAGACCTTTGAGGTATCCGGAAGCGACGCGATCGAGCTCATTATGGACGGGGAGTGTGTCTGCGGCCGTCCATCCGTAACGGATACCGGGCATAGCGTCCTGCGGCACGAGGCCATAATGGCTCATGCAATAGATAACGTCGTAAGCGCTTCCTCCGGGCGCAAAACGCGGTTCGTTATAGAGACGGACGCAGTAGTTAGCACGATCCATCATGGTCTTGCTGACGACGAACATCTCGCTCAAGTCCAAGGTGATGCCTTTGGTACGCAGCACTTCGGATTCGAGGAAACCGATGGCGGAAAAAGCCCAGCAGGTAGAACTGCGGTTCTGGTTCTTGACCGGGGTGATCGCTATACTGTCCACGGTGGTGAAATGCCATCCTTCCGTGGTGTCTTTTTTGAGCTCGGTTGAGTCTGTTTGCGCAAAGAGTTGGACACTAAATGCCATGAGCGCTGTAATGATAAAAAATTTCTTCATAATGATACAAAAATTCAATTTTCGGGATTAAAAATTCTTTATGGTAAAGGTATTGATGACACACGTTACCCCTTACTTAACCCCTTTCTGACCCTTACTTGATACTTCCTTGTGGAGGAAGTTAATCGGGGAACTCCATCAAGTATGCTTTGATGAAGGCATCGATGTCTCCGTCCATGACGGCGTTGACGTTGGAGGTCTGGTAGTTCGTACGATGGTCTTTGACGCGTCGGTCGTCGAAGACGTACGAACGGATTTGGGAACCCCATTCGATCTTCTTCTTGCCAGCCTCCACTTTGGCTTGCGCCTGACGGCGTTTCTCGAGCTCGAGTTCATAGAGTTGCGAGCGCAAGTGACGGAGTGCGTTCTCGCGGTTCTTCGGCTGATCACGGGTCTCCGTGTTCTCGATGACGATCTCGTCGGGCTGGTTGGTAAGCGGGTTGACGAACTTATAGTGGAGACGAACGCCGGATTCCACTTTGTTGACGTTCTGTCCACCCGCTCCGGAGGAACGGAAAGTGTCCCAGCTGAGTCCGGCAGGGTTGACTTCCACTTCGATGGTGTCGTCTATGAGAGGCACGACGAAGACGGATGCGAAGGAGGTCATCCGTTTGCCTTGCGCGTTATAGGGGCTGACGCGGACGAGACGATGGACTCCGTTTTCGGATTTGAGGTAGCCGTACGCCATTTCTCCTTCGATATTGAAGGTAACGGTTTTGATGCCTGCCTCATCTCCCTCCTGGAGGTTGGCGATGGTCACTTTGTAGTCATGTTTCTCGCAATAACGCTGGTACATGCGCATGAGTTGCTCCGCCCAGTCTTGGGCTTCGGTACCCCCGGCTCCGGAAACGATCTTGAGAACGGCGGGCATCTGGTCTTCCTCATGGGAGAGCATATTTTTCATTTCGAGATCTTCGACTTCTCCGAGTGCGTGTGCGTAAGCGGCATCGACCTCTTCCTCTGTGACCAGTTCCTCGCGGTAATATTCGTAACTGAGGTTCAGTTCTTCGACTGCAGCTCGTACGCCTTCGTAGCCGTCGATCCATCGTTTGATGCTTTTAACTTTTCGCATTTGTGCCTCTGCTGCTTTGGCATCATCCCAGAATCCGGGCGCCTGTGTATGGAGCTCTTCTTCCTCTAATTGGATGCGTTTTTCATCAATTTGCAGGTATGCCTTCAATTTGTCGGCACGCTGCTGTACATCCTTCAATTGTTCTATCGTAATCATAAGCCTATATTTTGCCAATATAAAATTCGGGCACAAAGGTACAACTTTTTTTTTATATATACAAGCGTGCGCGCGTTTTTTTAGGCATAAAATAAAGAAAAGTACTAAAAAATATACAATTTTTCAGATTTTATTTGCGTATATCATATTTTTTTTGTACCTTTGCCGCGAAAAACATTTTGTATATCATTTACTAACGGTATAACAAACAAAATTTTATCATTATGCGTTGCAAAAATTGCGGTTGGGAGAATCCCGACAACTTAACCAGATGTGAGAAATGCGGTACCACACTTAGTGGCGGTACTCCGTATCAGGCTGCACCTGCGGCTCCTGCACAGAATTTCAACAAGACCGTAAACGAGGCGGTTGTATTCCCGGAATCGGCTCCTGCGGCCCAAGCAGCTCAGGGATTCCATGCTCCGGCTCAGGAGAGTGGATTGTTCTGTCCTAAATGCGGTTATCCTTTGCGTGCGGGCGTACATGTTTGCCCGAATTGTCACGCGACGACTACGGAGACGGAGGTGGAATCGGGTCCTGTCTCGAAGTCGGCTCCGAAGGTTCAGCATGTAGCAGCTCCGGTTGACGGAGGAACGGTTAATCCGTGGGTACAAGTGTCGGCGGGGGCTCGTTGTTCGTTGGAGCCGGTAGCGCAGGACGGCGTTGAGACTCCGGCTACGTTGGAGTTGAAGGGCGAGTCGCATGAGTTGAATCGTGCGAACTTGGATCCTGAGAATCAGACCATTACATCCAAAGTGCAGGCAAATTTGTTCTTTGAGAACGGTAAGTGGTTTATCGAGGACAAGAGTGCTCAGCAGACGACGTTCATTCATGCGGACGGCAAGACAGCACTTAAGGAAGGCGATGTTGTGCTGATGGGTAATCGTCAATTTATCTTCCACGCAGAAAACTGATTCGTATGGTCGAGCGTTGCGTATTTAATGTGGGGCAGCGTATAGACAATCGTTATACGGTGACCAAGAGTCTCGGCGAAGGCGCTTTTGGCATGGTGTTCAAAGTGACCGACGAGTCGGGGCGTACTTATGCGCTCAAAGTGCTCAAGTTGTGGGAAGTGCATCCTGAGATTCGTCAGCAGTTAGCGGATCGCTTTGAGATGGAGTACCAGACGGGGCGGATCGAAAGCCCGTATCTGGTTCACTCCGTGGGACATGGTTTTGTAGGCGGTAATCCGTATATCTTAATGGAATTCTGTCCGAACGGCGATCTGACGGGTGCTCCCCGTAGTACGAACTGGACGTTGGTGGGCCAGCAGGTGTTGTTAGGATTGAAAGCCTTGCACGCTTGCGGCAAAGTTCACCGTGATCTGAAGCCGGAGAATGTGCTGATCAAGGAGGACGGAACGGCGGCGTTGACGGATTTCGGTATATCCGGAGACCGTAACAAACGCATGACGGAGCGCAATCTGCTTGGTCGTCCTCAACAGATTTTCGGAACGTATGCGTACATGCCTCCGGAGCAGGTTAATCCCCATCGGGATGCGACGGTTCTTCCGACAACCGACATCTTCTCTTTCGGCGTGATGATGTACCAGTTACTGACGGGATCTCTGCCCTTTGGTACGTTGAACGATGAGAACGAGTTGGTGTTGTACCTGAAGGCGGGCAAGGAGGGCAAATGGAACCGGAGTGCTTTGACGATGAGCCGTTACGGATCGGTCTATATGCCGGTTATAGAGGGTTGCCTTCAGCCGGATTTTCATAAACGTTTGCAATCCGTGGACGAGGTGTTGGCGATGTTGCCGAAAGGTGAGGCTTCTTTCCTTCCGGAGGATGAAGATCGCGTGGCGACTCCTGCTGTGATCCGCGGATATATGCTGCGTGTGATGCAAGGCGAAGAGTACGGACGGACGTACGATCTGAGTGCTTTGGGTCAGCAGACGGGCGGTATCGTGACGATGGGTCGCGGCGATGCGTCGGTTCGCAATACGATTCCGATCGTGGAGCAGAACAGTTGCTATATATCCCGCAAACATTGTACCTTCGAATGCGACGAGGCGTCGAATGTATGGTTTATTCGCGACGGTCAATGGGATCGATCCGCCCCCAACGGATGGAAACATTCCTTGAACGGAACTTATGTGAATGCTACCGAAGTAAGTTCAAACGGCTACTTCGTACAGGCAGGAGATATTATATCCATCGGAGATACGAAACTCCGTGTGGAAGCTTATTAACGAAACACAAACAAACAATCTTATGAATCAAATCAACATCGGTAGAAACGCCAGTTCGGATATCGTTGTTCCCGCGCAGTACAAAACCGTAAGCGGCGATCACGTAACGATCCGAAAGAGCGGCAATTCATTTTTATTGGAAGACCATAGTACCAACGGTACTTATGTGAATGGTACTCAAGTGCAGCATGACATCTGCAACATCGCCATGAGCGACACGATCTTGTTGGGTCGTTCGTACGCGTTGAATATGGCCGAAGTGGCTCGTTTGCTGAATAACCCCGCGGGCGGCACGCAGATCGACGACGGGACTGTGATTGATGTGCAGGCGAGGGAGATGCCTCGTGCGTCTCGTCCGGCTCAACCGAATATCTACGTGAATGTGCAACAAGAGCAACATCAGCAGCAACCCAATCCCCAACCGTCTTATCAGCAGGCTCGGCCGCAAAGTCCGGTTTTGCCGACTTGTTTGGATAAATGGAGCTGGGGTGGATTTACGTTTGGTTGGTTATACGGCGTGTTTAACGGTATTTATTGGCCTTTGATCATTTTCATTCCTGTGATCGGCTGGTTGGCGGCTCCTATTATCAATATCATGTTGGGCGTCAAAGCTCATAGTCAGGCATGGGAGAAGTTCGCCGCTAAGGGAACGGAAGCCGGAGCGGCTATCTTTGATAGCAAGCAACAATCTTGGGACAGATGGGGCTTGATCCTGTTTATTATCAATCTTGTTATCAGCGTGCTTTATGCCATAGGAATGATTATTCTTACGGTAGTGGCAGATAACTCATATTACTATTAAAAAATCTTCAAATCTACATAATTATGGCACAAGCAACTCAAGCGTACAGACGCTCATTAAGCGGTTCTGTGGGAGCGGGACTCAGCTCCGTATTCAATGGTTCGGGACGTACTTATTACATCCTTGAGCACAAGGTTTCGTCCAAGTACCACAAGGCAGGCGAAGCTCAGGAGATCATCGTGGACCAGATTGAACTCGGTCGTGATCCGAAATGTCAAGTTCAGTTCGACGAGTCATTCCAAACAGTCAGCCGTCGTCACGCAGCCATCGTCCGCGACGGAGATAACTGGAAGTTGATCCAATTATCCAAAACGAACACTACTTTCCTCAACGGTCGTCCCGTTCAGAACGAATGGTATTTGCAGAACGGCGATGAGATTCAGTTGGCGGTAAATGGTCCGAAATTAGGTTTTATCATTCCTTCGGGCAACAAAGCGAAGACGGGCAGTATCGGTTTGAGCCGTCGTTTATCTTTGTTCCGTGAGCAGGCCCTTCGTCCGTACAAGACGGCGATGGCGATCATGTCGGCAGTCATCGTGCTGCTGATCATCGGCGGCATCGGATATGGTGTTTACGATCATATTGGAGATCGCAAAAGAGAAGCGGAATGGGCTGAGAAACAACGTGTTGCCGATTCGATTGCCCAGGCTGCAGCCGAAGAGCGTGCGGCTATGCTGACTCAAATCGAACAGGTTCAGCAGGATAATGCAACTCTGAAGAGCAAGATCAAATCGCTTCAGGCTCCGAAGCCGGCTCCGGCTCCGACGGCTCCAAGTGATAGTGTGGCAGCGGCTTCGTCGAATAAGACCTTGGCTTCGTGTGAACCGTATATTTATTTCGTATCGATCAGCAAGATTGTGTTGATGTACGGCGATGACTCGCGTACCTTTACAGATATCGGAACGGGTTCGGGCTTCCTGCTCAACGACGGTCGTTTCGTTACGGCACGCCACGTGGCAGAGCCTTGGATGTACCCCAGCAGTTCGGATGACGAGCTGAGTCTGACCTGTAATGCCATCGCTCATGCAGGCGGCGAGGCGGTTTGTTACTTAGATGCTTACTCGCCCACAGGTCATCGTATCTCGTTCACTTCCAAGCAGATAGTAGTCAATCGTTCTTCGGATGAGATCTACTATTGGAATGGCAATGAGATCCGTATTCCTGAGAAAGATGATTTGGATTGGGCTTATTATCGTACGGGTATGAACGGTGGTCTGCCGTTTAACAACACGCTGTCCACCAAACTGCCGGTACAAGCCAAACTGACCGTTCTGGGTTATCCGTTCGGTATCGGTGCTAACTCGCCGGATGATGTTCATCCGATCTATAGCGAGGCGGTCGTAGCCCGTGAAGGATTGGTGAACGGATGTATTTTGACGACGGCTACTACGTTCGAGCACGGCAACTCCGGCGGTCCTGTCTTTGCTACTTCTACCAACGACGATCTGATCGTGATCGGTTTGGTTTCCGCCGGCATGGGACGTTCGACCGGTTTCGTAGTTCCGATTAGTGCAGTACAATAAGAAGGATTAAAACGATGAATGAAGAGTTGATGATTCGTTTGGCAGCCCGTTGTGAGGCTGCCGGACGACCCAATAACGAGGATAATTATCAGATCTGTGAGGACCTGGCTGGTAACAGTTGGGGCTTCACAGCGGATAAGACTTTCCATTTGGGCGAGAAGGGAACGCTGTTAGTCGTTTGTGACGGCATGGGAGGAATGAACGCCGGAGAGGTGGCTTCTGCGATCGCTGTGGCTACGATCAAGAAAGCCTTTGCGCCGGAGTTCATTACGGAAAGAGTGATGTCGTCATCCGCTGCTATTCAGCAGTTTATCGTGAATGCTATTCAAGCTGCGGACGCGGCTATCAAAGAGGACGGCCGTCTGAATCCGGAGCATGAAGGCATGGGAAGCACGATCGTGCTGGTTTGGATGCTGGGCGCTAAAGCATACGTGGGATGGTGTGGAGACAGCCGCGCGTATCGTTTCAATCCGGCGCGCGGGTTAGAGCGTTTGTCTCATGACCACTCATACGTACAGGAGTTGGTGGATGCCGGCAAACTGACTGAAGAGTTGGCATTCGATCACCCCAATAACAATATCATCACCCGTTCGTTGGGTGATCCGCGTGGCAAAGCGGAACCGGATACGAAAGAGTATGATCTGTATAACGGAGATATTTTGCTGTTGTGCAGCGACGGTTTATGCGGCTGTTTGCGTGACCCCGAGATTGAGGCTTTGGTGGCGCAACAACAACAGTCCATGCAGGAATGCCGCGATTCGCTTTGGGCGGCTGATGAGGCAGCCGGATGGCATGATAATGTGACGATTGTGTTGGCACAAGTATTGTCCGGAGCCGCTGTTTGGGCTCCTGCTGCGGCTCCTCATCGAACCGCAGATCCTCAGGCTCAGCCCGCAGCGGCGGTTCATAGCGAAGCTGCGGCGCTCCAACGCAAGAACCGCAATCTGAAGATTGCTCTTGTCGGAGTGTTCGTTATTCTGCTGTTAGGGGCAGGATTCGTGGGCTATAATATGTGGAAGCATCATCAGTCCGAACAAGAAGGAGGTTTGTCTGCCGATAGCACTATTGTGTCGGATACGGTACAAGGCGAAGCGGTTGAAGCCGTAAAGGAGGCTGCTAAACCCGCCACTACGAAGCCTGCTGCGACCGTAAACCGAACTGAGGCAGATGCTGAGGCGCAAGAACAAACGCCGGAAGTGAAAGTGGAAACTCCCGCTGAGCGTCAGGAAGATCAGGATGTTCAGGTTGTATTAGCGACCCCCGATCCTTCTGCTCCTGCGCAAGCTGCTCCGGCTGCTCCGGCTGTTCCGGCACTAACGGCTCCGACGCAGACAGCTCCGGCAGCTGCGGAGAATGAGGAAGCCGCTCAGGCTCCGGCTCCGACGCCTGATCCGGTCGCACCGGTTGACCCGGTTCAAACGGATACCAAAGAAGATTCAGATAAACTCCCAAATCCCTGATTGATATGCAATTACAAGAAAACACATTATTTGCAGACCGCTATCAATTAGAGCGGTTGTTAGGACGAGGCGGGTTTAGCGAAGTATGGTTGGCGAAAGATAATTGGACACATCTGCATATAGCGATCAAGGTCTATGCGCCCGGACAGGGGATGGATGCTAATGGTTTGTCAGAATTCTGCGGCGAGTTGGCGAATGTGTTCGATCTGAACCATACGAATTTGCTCAAACCGACGCACGTCGATACATGGAACGAGATGCCGTATTTGATCATGGCATATTGTTCGCAAGGTTCGCTCGCAGGCAAGATCCAGAAGATGAGCGAAGAGGAGATCTGGCGTATGATCCACGATGTAGCATCCGGTTTGGCTTATCTGCACGACCGCGATGTAGTGCATCAGGATATCAAGCCCGATAATATCTTAGTGGACGAGTTCGGCAATTATGTCATTACCGATTTCGGTATCTCTTCCCGCGCGCGCAGTACTTTAAGGAAAAGCGTAGTTGGTGGAAGTGTCTCCGGCGGAACGACGGCGTTCATGGCTCCCGAGCGTTTCTCGCATCAACCCTCGCCAACCAAAGCCAGCGATGTCTGGTCGTTTGGCGCGATGGTGTATGAGGTGTTGGAGGGAATAGTGCCTTTCGGCGAAGTGGGAGGCGGATTACAGAAGGGTGGAGCGGAGTTACCGATTATTACAGCCGATGTATCCGACGCCCTCAAATACACGGTATATAAGATGCTGAGCAAAGAGCCGTGGGATCGTCCTTTCGCGAAAGATCTTGCCAAATGGGCGGAAGATCCGTCTTCTATCCGGATTGACTATGATCTGTTGACGATGGAAGAGGAATCGGCTACTCCTCCTGTTTCTCCGGGTCGTTCGACGCAGCGTTTTGATGCGCCTCCTGTAGATACGACCACGCCGGTGAATCAACCCGAACCGGTTGCAGCTCCGAAAGCCGTAGCCGGCCAGCCTGTTGAGAAGAAAAAATCCAAGGCTTGGGTTTGGGTAGTTGCTGCTTTGGTCTTCTTGCTCGTCGTTGGCGGGTCCGCCGCAGGGGTGGTTATGAAGATTGTTCATGATAACCGGATAAGCGACGAATTGGCGCATGAGCATTTCCAGCAAAGCTCTTCGTTTGATCGATTGTTGAGCGAAGCGAATATCAATAATATCGCCGCTTTGGATAGTGCCAAAGACTGTGTCTTCCGCTTGGAACAGATAGAGGAAAATTCTCTCTATAAGGTGCCAAGACAGGTCGCTTCGGATGACCGCGAAGCGCTGCTTAACCAAGCGAAAGTTTTGTATCAGGAAGCGTGTCATCGTTACGAAATCGCTCCTGAAGGATCGAATGCGGAGATACGCAATCGGGAAAAATGTAATCAATTAAGTAATCTTATACATGAATTAGAACAATGAAACGTTTATTGTACAGTTTATTCTGCGTTTGTGCGCTTCTTCTCGGTTCGGTAACGGTTTATGCCGACGAGGATTGCGATCAGTCTTTGCGTGAGGCAAGACAGGCGTATAATGCCGGCAATTACAAGCGGGCGAAAGATTTATGCAACTATGTAGTATCCGTTTGTGGCGCAAACTACGGAGATGTGAGCTCGTTGTTGTCTGATATCGAAGAGCAGATCGGTCCGCGTTTGACGGTGAGCCGCACGAATGTGTCGGTCGGTTCGAGTGCCGGTTCGACCTCTATCACGGTAACCTGTAACCGTGCATGGGAGTTAGCCAATACCAACTCCACGCTCTTTACTGTTTCCCGTAGCGGAAACACGGTGACGATCCGGTATTCGGACAACCGTCTGAGTGAGGAACGTAAGGATTATTTCGATGTAAAAACCACGGATGGCAGCAAATCGGTTCGTGTACGCGTGACGCAGAGCCCCGCTCCGGCTGCTCCGACGCTGTCGGTTTCTCCGGCATCAATAGATGCACCTGCATCCGGAACGACGAGGTATCTGACCGTTTCGAGCAATACGTCTTGGGAGATTGAGTATCCTTCCGGCCAGATGTATTCGGTTACGCGGAACGGAAACACGCTGACCGTGGTCATCAATGAGAACACGAGCTCTTCGGCTCGCTCGGATTATTTCAACGTCAAGACGACGGACGGCTCCAGATCGCTGCGCGTGAATATGTCGCAAGAAGCCTCTGCCTATTCCGTTGGTGCCAATATCTCGGTTAGCCGAACAGAGATTTCTGTGGGTCCGTCGGCTACGACGGAGTATTTGACGGTTAGCTGTAATACTTCGTGGGAGGTGGAATATCCGACGGCAACGATGTATTCCGTGACCCGTAACGGCAATTCGCTGACCGTGCATATCAACGAGAATACCTCTTCCGACAGCCGTACAGACTTCTTTAATGTCAAGGCTTCTGACGGTACGAAAGTGCGTATCAATCTTCGCCAAGAGGGTAGAACCACTCTCTCAGTTTCGCGCACGGAACTGAACGTCGGTTCGTATGCTACGACAGAGTATCTGACGGTTAACAGTAGTATCTCTTGGGAGGTGGAGTACCCGACGGCAACGATGTACTCCGTGACCCGCAACGGGAATAGCCTGACCGTCCGCATCAATGAGAATACGTCTGCCGACAGTCGTACAGACTTCTTTAATGTCAAGGGTTCGGACGGCACGAAAATCCGTATCAATATCCGTCAAGAGGGTCGCCCCGGCGGCACATCGATCTCTGTTTCGCGTACAGAGTTGAACGTGGGTTCGTCGGCTACGACGGAGTATCTGACGGTTAGCAGTAATGCTTCCTGGGAGGTAGAATATCCGACGGCAACGATGTATTCCGTGACCCGTAACGGCAATTCGCTGACCGTACACATCAACGAAAATACCTCTACGGATAGCCGTTCAGACTTCTTCAACGTCAAGGCGACGGACGGCACGAAAGTGCGTATCAACATCCACCAAGAGGGTAGAGCATCGTCCGGTTACATCAACGTATCGCGTACAGAACTGAATGTCGGCTATTCGGCTACGACGGAGTATCTGACGGTTAGCAGCAGTATCTCTTGGGAGGTAGAGTACCCGACGGCTACGATGTACACCGTAACGCGTAACGGCAATTCGTTGACCGTGCAGATTAACGCGAATACGTCTGCCGACAGCCGTTCGGACTTCTTTAATGTCAAAGGATCGGATGGCACGAAAGTGCGTATCAACCTGCATCAGTCCGGTCGCCCCGGCGGCACATCGATCTCTGTTTCGCGTACGGAGTTGAACGTCGGTCCTTCGGCTACAACCGAGTATCTGACGGTTAGCAGTAATGCTTCCTGGGAGGTAGAGTACCCGACGGCAACGATGTACTCCGTGACCCGTAACGGCAATTCGCTGACCGTGTACATCAACGAGAACACGACCGGAGATAGTCGTACGGACTTCTTCAACGTCAAGGCAACGGACGGCACGAAAGTGCGTATCAACATCCGCCAAGAGGCTTATTCCGGAAATATTCCGGCAGCGGAGATCAAGGAGATTTGGGTCGATCATAATGTCTATGAAAATAGTGTGAAAGGTATGCGTATCCATTTCAAGATGGATGTGGATAACCTGCGCAACAAGAGCTGTCGGGCAATCGTTTATTTCTATGATGAAGACGGAAACGCCTTGATTGACCAAAATGGTAATTATAATACGACCAACGGCAAGGTAGCTGTGGGCGAATCTTTCACCCCGTCTTACGAAAGTTCTACTTTTAGTGATTTCAAGATCTTTATGCCGTACAACGAACTGCATATTACGCGGCAAGGATCGTATAAATTCAGCATTAGTATTTGGAATCAGAGCGTTACGCCAAACGTAGAGATGACTACTTCGGAATGGAAGTATTTTACGTTCACGCCGTAATGGGATAAATGACATATAAATTACAGAATATGAAACGGTTATTACTATCATTGGTAGCGCTTCTGACCATTGGGTTCGGATGTGCGCAAACGAGCCTGGATTATGCTTCGGATGCTTTGAATAATGATGATTATGCGGCTGTGATCAATTATGCCACGGATTATCTGAACTCGCATCCCAAAGATGCTACGGCTTATGCGATGCGAAGTTTGGCTTACGCGTCCCAGGAGCAATACTCCAATGCCTTTGCGGATGTAGATAAGGCAATCAAGTTCTGGAATAAGAAATGCAGATACGATATGACCACTATCTACAGTCTGCGTGGCTATATCCATGAGCAGGTGGAGGAGTTCGACAAAGCCTTGGAGGATTACAACGCGGCGGTCAAGAAGGAAAAGAAGAATCCGAAAGCATATTATAATCGTGGTCGTTTTTACTATAAAATGAGTAAGTACGATGCAGCTGAGGCGGATTATCGCAAGGCGCATGAGTTGAAGCCCGAGGAGAGCGATTATACCTTGGAGTTGGCGCGTGCCCTTTGGTTGCAGGATAAGAATGAGGATGCGGCTGTGTTGCTCGACGAGTTGATGCTGTATCATCCACGGCTGATGGAGGCCAAACGAATCCGTGCACGTATCTATCGCGAAGCGAATGATTATCAGTCGTTTATAGACTTGTATGCAGAATATTTGGATGCGGCACAAGAGAACGTGGATATCTTCATTCATACCTCCGAACATGCCTATGCGTATTTGCTCAAAACGATCACAACGTATATCCGTAATGCGCAGAACGAGGACAATCGCTATTTCTGGTTAGGTCTGCGTGTCCGCACGTATATCAGCAAGGAGATGTATAGCGAGGCGTTGACGGATCTGGCTACCATGCAATCGCTCCGCGCTACGCAGCAGGGCATCGAGACGGATTCCGTGAAAGACCCGTATATCTTCCTCCTCAAGACCGATTGCTATGAGAATACGTACGATTTTCCGGCAGCAGCCAAGTGTTATAGCGAATTGATCAAACTCTATCCGAATAACGAATATACCTATTATTACTATTATCACCGTGCGGATTGCTATGCTGAATCCGGGGATTATGCCCAGGCGGAAGCGGATTTCGCAAAGGTGATTGAGAATGATATGGAATATGCCATTCCTTCGTACGCCAATCGCGGTTCGATGAGGGAGGAGCAAGGTCGTTACGATGCAGCCTTGGAGGACTATAACAAAGCGCTGATGCTGGATGAGCAGTACTCGTATCTGTATCTGATGCGCGGACGTCTCTATTTGATGCACAAGCAGGATACCGTCAGCGCCATGCGTGATTTCCAACGCGTGGAGGAATTGGAAGGGGATGCTGTGTCCAATGCACGCATGTTTGCGTGTGTGTTCATGGGCAAACACGAACAAGCAACGTATATCTGCCAACAGATGCTCAACGACAACCCGACGGCGGTTAAGTATTACAATGCGGCATGTGTGTACTCCTTGCTCGATCGGAAGCAAGAGGCAATGGATTATCTCAAGACCGCGATGGAAAAAGGCTATCGTAATATTCATGGTATTGAGCATGATGACGACCTCGATAATATCCGTCAGATGCCGGAGTATAGCGAACTGATGGCTAAGTATCGCAAAGCGAAAATTCAAGGATTGTTTGACAAACTGCCGGGAGGAAAATAAGTATGAAAAAGAATCTTTTTATCAGCCTCCTAATGGTTTGTATGGCGTTGAGTTATACCACTTTCAGTTTTGCTCAGTCCACGGGTGACTTGTATGAGCCGCAATCTGCTACGCAAGTCAATTCCGGTTCGTCGCGACCCACGCAGACCACTCCGCCGTCCAATACCGTAGCGGCTCCTGTGATGACGCAAGCAACGCCAACCGAAGTGCCTGAACCCAAACAGAATGCGTATCATCGCTATTTGGATTACAGCGGACGCAGTACGCTCAGTTATCTGAGCGTGGGCTACACCTATTCGTTCATGGGAGGTAATCATCTAATGACGTTCTCTACCTTGGATTTTCGTGTGTGGTTGTTGGGCTTCTCGCTGCTGAGCGCGGAGTTATCGGTGTCGCCTTTGGATACCCGAGTGGCTTATAAACCGAGTTTCCGCATCTATCTGCCGGTTGCGAAATGCTTTGCGCTGGTGCCATACGCAGGAGCGGCGGTGGATATGTCGGCATTGGGAATGTACGTCAACCCGAATTCCACGTATGACAAAGCGCGTGATTTCTATTTCAGCGCTACGGTCGGTTTGGCATTCAATCTGTCGGCGGCGAAACATGTGCCGTTGGATGTCAAGGTGGAGTACCGTCATCCGATCATCACGCCCACCAACGGAACGCTTAGTCCGCAAGGTGTCTATTTGGGCGCACAGATCTACTTCGGTAGCGTCTTTGGAAACAAGTAATCCTAAGCTCATGGATCTATGAATCTGTGATGGCGTGAAAGAGAGAGGGGCGAAATTCGTCCCTCTTTTTTCTCTTTTTTACCTAAATTTACTAAAAAATTACATTTTTATTTGCATATTCCAATTTTTTGTTGTATCTTTGCAGCGTTTTTGGGTAAATGAGTCTAATTACTCGCTTTTTAAACATGATTTTGGATCAAATCCTCACATATAACTTCTTAATGGCAAGCGCGGCGGCGCATGTATGTATGTATGTATGTATGTATGTATGTATGTATGTATGTATGTATGTATGTGGCGCGCGACGCGCTCACAAAAGGTAGCATATCAAACAGACAAACCGACTAATAGGCGGCTGGAGCGTTGTGCTCCTGCCGCTTTGTCGTATATATAGCAAAAAAACAAATCAACTAATTAACAATATTGTTTAACTAAAAAATCAAAATTTATGAGAAAAAAGATTTTTACAATTCTTCTCGCCCTCGTGGCAAGCGTGGGGATGATGAACGCAAAAGTCACTTGGAAAAGCTGCAACATCAGTGACCTTGAGGTTTATGGCACTTACGAATCCTATTCAATGGATGGCGTCACGCTGAGTGCTAATGCCGACCACATTATTGCTA
>Ga0247610_10001117_pt1 | contig 34292 bp, 13 predicted proteins | sample 174DNAGHGhighgp2_FD_193483 | JGI IMG/M metagenome (GOLD analysis project Ga0247610, IMG submission 193483) | Sheep rumen microbial communities from Palmerston North, Manawatu-Wanganui, New Zealand - 1742 DNA GHGhigh gp2 | ecosystem: Host-associated > Mammals > Digestive system > Stomach > Rumen...
CATAGTGGTGCGCTCCACGGTAAACAAGTCGGGTCTTAAAGTGTATATTATCAAGTCTATAGACCGCCAGATGCCCCTCGAGGACATCGCCAATGGCAAAGGCATCTCCATGAGCGACCTCATAACCGAGATGGAGCATATACTATACTCAGGCACCAAACTGAATATCGATTACTATATTGACGCTAACATTGAGCAGGAGCATCAGGATGTCCTCCTCGACTACTGGCATTCTGCCGAGAACGACTCGCTCGACGATGCCATTGAGGAATTCAAGGACGACCCCGACTACTCGGTGGAGGAAATACGCCTCATGCGTATCAAGTTCCTCACTTCAGAAGGTTTTTAATGTAATTGCATTGTAATCGAGCAAAACTATATATATAAAAATCATATCATTAACAATCATTCCTTAAATCATTAAACAATGCGCGTACTTATTGCAAAGAACTACGACGAGATGTCCGTAGCGGCAGCTAATTATGTTGCCAAAAGAATCAATGACTTCAATCCGACTCCTGACCGTCCGTTCGTGTTGGGATGCCCCACGGGCAGTTCGCCGGAAGGTCTTTATGCTCACCTTGCCAAGCTCAACAGCAAGGGTCTTGTCAGTTTCAAGAATGTGGTAACCTTCAACATGGACGAATATGTTGGCCTGCCCGAGGAGCATCCGGAGAGCTATCACAGCTTTATGTGGAGAAAGTTTTTCAGCCACATCGACATTAATCCCGCCAATGTGCACATCCTCAACGGCAACGCTCCTGACCTCGATGCCGAATGCAAACACTATGAGGAGATGATTCTCGAAGCTGGCGGAATTGAGCTCTTTATGGGTGGCGTGGGTCCCGACGGTCACATCGCTTTCAACGAGCCTGGCAGCAGCCTCAGCAGCCGCACCCGCATCAAAACTCTCACCACCGACACCATTCAGGCCAACTGCCGCTTTTTCGACAACGACGTGACAAAAGTGCCGAAACAGGCCCTCACCGTCGGTGTCGGCACCGTCATGGATGCCCGTGAGGTTCTTATTTTGTGCAACGGTCCAAAGAAAGCCCGTGCCCTGCATCACATGATTGAGAACGGCATCAACCACATGTGGACTTCCAGCATGCTGCAGATGCACCAGCATGGAACCGTCTTCTGTGACGAGGAGGCAACCGTGGAACTCAAGATGAGCACTTACCAATACTTCAAGGACAAACAACGCATAGAGAAAACTTTCGAGCGTTTCATGGGCTACTACGACTGCAAGTAGTCTCTTCCCTGTTGCGTCGGGCTAAGTGTCCGACGCAACTTTTTTTATATCAGGATTTATCCGTAATTTTATTTTTTATATGCAAAAAACTGAATATCTAAATCTCACCGCCGAACAGATAGAGATGCTGAAGTCCAACGGCAACCGTGCTGAGGACTGGAACAATGTCATGGTCTCGGGGCAGTTCGATTGTGGTGCCATATATAACAACACTTTCTTCGGGAAGGTCTTTATTGGTGCTGTCTCCAACAGTACGCTGTGCGATGGCGACCTCCGCCTGCCTGAGGGCATTACGGGGAGCATGCTCCGCGACTGTTCTGTCGGCAACCACTGTGCCGTACACAATGTCAGGATGTTGGCGGGCTATACAGTCTCCGACCACTGCCTGCTCTTCAATATCGACGAAATGATAGCGTCCGCCCCTAATCCTGATGATGACTTCGCCTGGATAGAGCCGATGAACGAAAACGGTAAGCGTAAGATATTGCCGTTCAGGGGTATGACGATAGGCGATGCCTATATGTGGGCTCGTTTCCGTGGTCAGAAGGAGATGGTCAAAAAGCTCGAAGTCATCACCCGCAAGACCCTTGCCTCAGATGAAGGATGCTATGGTTTTGTCGGTGAAAAAGCTGTAATAAAGAATACTAAGTGTCTGCACAATGTCGCCGTTTGCTCCGAGGTGGGCGATCCGTCGCGCATCGAGCAGTGTGTGATGCTCTCCGACGGTGTTGTGGGACTTGGTTGCAAGCTCGAATATGGTATCATCGCTGAGCGTTTCCTGTTGGGCGAGCATGTGAAGCTGGAGTATGGTCTGCGTCTCAACGATTCTGTCGTCGGCGACAACTCTACTCTTGCGCGTTGCGAGGTGGGCAACAGCATTATTTTCCCTGCCCACGAACAGCATCACAACAACTCATTCCTTATTGCCGCTTTGGTGATGGGGCAGAGCAATGTCGCTGCAGGTGGCACGTTGGGCAGCAACCACAATAGCCGTACTGCCGACAACGAGCTCAGCGCTGGTCGTGGCTTCTGGCCGGGCCTTTGCGTCAGCGTCAAGCATAGTAGCCGGTTTGCTTCATACTGTCTTTTGGCCAAGGCCGATTATCCGTCAGAACTCAACATCACCCTGCCTTTTGCCTTGGTTAACAATAATGTGGCGAAGGACCGCCTTGAGGTGATGCCCGCCTACTGGTGGATGTATAACATGTACGCTATGGACCGCAACAGCCGCAAGTTCGCAGATCGCGACAAGCGCAAGAAGAAGGCTCAAAATGTTGAGTTCGACAATCTTGCTCCTGACACCGCGGAAGAAATCATTGTGGGTCGTGACCTCCTGCACATCTGGGCGGAGGAGGCCAATCGCGAAGGACGTACAGAGATTGTTGCCCATGGCATGGAGAAGGGCAAGCGCAAGACGGTCGTCCTCAAGGCTGGTGAAGGCTACAAAGCTTATTATGACATGCTTATCTTCTATGCCATGAAGAATCTTGTGAAGGCATATCCTGATTCTATACCTAACCGTTCGCTCGGCGACGGCACCCGTATCACAAACTGGGTGAACATCGGTGGTCAGCTTGTTGCAGAGCCCGACCTCAAGGCCCTCATCGGCGACATCGAGAACGGCACCCTTGACAGCTGGGATGCCATTCATGCCCGTTTCAACCAATTGTGGAAGGATTACGATGCCGCGAAGCTCCGCCATGCCTATCAGGTGCTTTGCCATCTTTCGCAAAAAAAAGTTCTTGATGAGGCTGAATGGCAGAAGTACTGTGCTGACTACAAGCGCATACTGCAATTCATAGAGGACCAGAAAGTCATCACACGCAAGAAAGACAACACCAATGAATTCCGTCGTATGACATATTGGAACGATGCTGAATACGATGCTGTATTAGGATAGTCTTTTTTTGTAAATCGAATAAAAACAGGGCATTGTCAGAAAGACAATGCCCTTTCAATACATCTTGAAATGTTGTAAGCACGTCCCAATAACGACGAGGCATATCCAATTATTGTGTCAGATCCCTTTTTTTGTTTTTTTATGAATTCTTTTTCGGTCTGCTTATAGTTTTCCGAAAATGAAAACTGTGTAATGGAATTGAGTTTTATTAATACTTTTAACACGCTGTAACACAATTTTTTGTATCATTTTTTGTTATTGAATATATCAAGATTATCATCACTACTTTTAATGTCAGAAAATAAAAGAGTTACATATTATTTTATACTTATATGAGCAATAATTTTTTTGTGTCTGGAATCCAGCAAGTGGGAGTAGGATGCAGTGACTTCGCCGCTTCGTGGCGTTGGTATATTGAAATGTTCCAGATGGATGTCCGAGTACTGGAGGACGACACTGTGGCGGAGCGCATGCTTCCATATACTGGTGGCAAAGCTCAGAAACGTCATGCCTGCATCGCCGTCAATCTGCAGGGTGGCGGTGGCTTCGAGATATGGCAATATAGCGAACGTAAACCTCAGCCCGTTAAGTTTCAGATACATGCCGGTGACTTAGGCATCTTCGCAGCAAAGGTAAAAAGCCGCAATGCAGAGGCTTTCCGCACCGAACTGTTGAAGAAATATGACAAAATAGGTCCCCTCTCCACGTTGCCAGACGGCACACCTTGTTTCATTGTCGAGGACCCGTGGGGCAACTGGTTTCAAGTGGTTGAGCAGAAGCAAGTCTTCATTGAGCGCAACCAGTTGAGTGGGGGAGTGGTCGGCGCCATCACTGGCTGTAGCGACATTGACAAAACCATTCCTCTCTACAGGGATGTGCTTGGTTATGACAAAGTTGTCTACGACGAGACTGGCACATTCGACGACCTCCGTTTCATGCGTGGTGGCGACGGGCGTTTCCGTCGTGTACTTCTCGCCTCGAGCAGTAAACGCAAAGGCGCTTTCGTTCCGCTTTTCGGCGAAAGCACCATAGAACTGATACAAGCTCTTGACCGCGAGCCGCGTAAGATTTATGAAGGACGTTTTTGGGGGGACCCCGGTTTTATCCAGATATGCTTTGATGTCACCAATATGCGTGAACTTGAGAAGCACTGCACGTCGCTGGGATTTCCATTCACCGTCGACAGCTGCAAGGGCGACGAACACTTCGACATGGGCGAGGCAAGCGGTCATTTCACCTATGTTGAAGACCCCGATGGCACCCTCATCGAGTTGGTGGAGGCTCATAAACTCACCGTCCTCAAGCGTCCGCACATAGCCATCAACATGCTTACGCGCAATCGTGAGAAGGCCTTCCCGAAGCTCTTCTTCCGTCTGATGGCGCTCAACAAGGTGAAGTTGTAATTGAGTTAAAGTGACAATACGGATTGTCCTTATCAAGTAAACAAAGGTTTTTTCCACGATAAAATATTTTGAATGAGTAATCTGGCAGAATACTTGAAGAAAGACCCTCGCACAGAGGAGGCATTGAAGGCCTGCATGAACTGCGGTGTCTGCACGGCCATCTGTCCGGCGGCCGAATTCTATGACTATGACCCGCGTCGAATCTGCGACACCATTCAGCGTGGCGACGAGAATGAGATTGAGAAGCTGCTGAAAAGCGACACGATATGGTATTGCGGACAGTGCATGTCGTGCAAGACACGCTGTCCTCGTGGCAATGTGCCTGGTGAGCTGATCAGTGTATTGCGTCGCGCCTCGCAGGAGCTCGGCTATTTCAACGAAAGCGAGAAAGGCCGCCAGCAGAAGCAGCTGATGAACACCATCGAGAAAAACATTCTCGACATCGGCTACTGTGTACACCCCGACCGCGTATCGCCGGACTACCATCCAGAGCAAGGCCCTATATGGGAATGGTATATCGATAATATTGAGGATATTGCACCTAAGCTTGGTGCCAACTACCATGGCACAGGTTCCGGCGCCCTGCGCACCATCTCGGAGGAGGATTTGAACGAGGTGCGTCGCATTTTCGAAGTGACTGGTGGTATGAAACTTAGAGAACAAGTACTTGAAAACTAAAGGGTAGAAATGAAGAATTTTGGCTTTACTATTTCCGAAGGAAGGCAGATTAACGCCGACGAGGCCGACTACAGCAAGGTCGACCGTCTCCTCGAGATTGTGCCTTCGTTCAAATGGTGCATTGGCTGCGGTGGCTGCACTGCCACCTGTTCTGCGGCGGGATTCACCGACTATAACATACGTCGCATACACACCGCTTTCTTGCGCGGACAGTACGAAGGGCTCGACGAGAAGTTGCAGAAGTGCATGCTTTGCGGCAAGTGTCTGCTGGTATGTCCGCGTGGAGTAAATACGCGCAATCTGATTATCAATATGCGGCGAATACTGGCAAACGTGCCGTCAAACACGTTCAAACAATATGAGAAGGAGGACAGGATATGAAGATGAAAGTATCTTTCCTTGTTTTTTCCATCCTGTATTGGTTGGGAGTGTCGTTATTTTATGTATTAGCCATTATCATACCTCTCGTCAATTCTGAGCCTCTCGTCAGCGTTTTTGTTATTCCCTTTGTGCAGGGTGTTTTTTTGCTTCTCTTCTTTTCTATTTGGAAATATTGGCGCTGGATAAGCGGTTTCGACAAGCTTCAGCGCGCCATCATACGCAAGAATATATGGACGTGGCGTTTCCTTCCCGCCATCTGGGAAGCTTTTCGCGAAGGACTGCTGCACTGGCGCATTACGAAGAAAAACTTGCTGCTGGGCTATATGCACCGAAGCCTGGCTTTTGGTTGGTTTCTGTTGATTGTGGTTGGAGCCGTTCAGGCAATACTTGCCTATCCTAACGGTCATCCTTTTTGGGTGGCCATATTCTACAACTATTTCGAGCCAGATGGTAATCTTGTGGATTTTCCTCAGGCCGTGTTCTATGCCAATCTGATGGATGTCCTGTTGCTCTATGTGCTCACTGGTCTGTTTCTGGCCATGTTCAAGAAGGTATGGTCACGTCCGATGGGCATGAAGCGCACCACGCGGCACACGCTGATGGACCGTGTAGCAAAATTTGCCCTTTGGTGCATTTTCCCTTTCCGTCTGCTCTCGGAGGGTGTCACTTCGGGCATGTATGGCAACGGAGGTTTCATGATCACATGGCTGGGAGGAGTGCTGGACAGCATAGGACTTGCCAATCCCACATTCGAATATAGCTGCTGGATGCTTTACAGCGTTGCTTTGGGCCTGTTCTTCAGCTTGATGCCGTTCACGCGCTATATGCACATCTTCACGGAGGTATTCCTTATCTATTTCCGCCAGCTGGGTGTCCGCGACAGCGACAAGAAGACCGGATATACCATGTTCGAACTCAGCGCTTGCTCGCGTTGTGGCATCTGCATCGACGGCTGTCCGATGAACAAGGAGCTGGGCATCGTCAATATGCAGGGAGTCTACATGTTGCAGTCGATACGCAATCTGGAATTGCAGAAGAATGCAGAGCCGATAGCCGAGAACTGCCTGATGTGCGACCGCTGTGTAGCCGACTGCCCTGTGAATATCGACCTCTCTGTCGTCCGCCGTCAGGTGCGTATCAAGAACAAGGCTGCTATCGATACAAAGGGTGGCTATTCCTATCTGCGCAACACGCAGCCGTTCAATGCTATAGGCCGTGTTGTCTATTTCGGAGGATGCATGTCGCACCTCACGCCTGGCATCACCGACGCCATGGAGACCATCTTCAATGCCGTTGGACAGAAATACTGGTATATGGACAAGGACGAGAGCATCTGCTGTGGTCGTCCGTTGTTGCAACAGGGCTTTGAGCATCAGGCGTTTGAGCTGCGTCGCAAAAACACAGAACTCATCATGAGCAGCAAGGCCTCCATGCTGGTGACCTCATGCCCTATTTGCTACCAGTCGTTCAAAAAAGAGTACAAGCTCTCGATACCTGTCGTGCATCATACTGAGTATATCAACATGCTGATAGAGAGTGGGCGGCTGAAGCTGCGTAAGGACGACCGCAAGGTGACTTATCACGACCCCTGCGAGCTTGGCCGCGGATGTGGCATCTATGACGAGCCTCGCAAGGTGCTGCGCGCCACCACCACGTTGCTCAAGACCGACAGCGAGAGGGAGAAGAGCCTCTGCTGCGGTTTCAATCTGGGCAACCCCGTCATCGACCTTGAGCAGCAGACCAAAATACGCAATGCCGCCCGTGACAACCTGCTGGCTCCTAATCCGGACACAGTGGCGACGGCATGCCCGATGTGCAAAAAAGCCTTTATGCACGCCGACACAGTGCCCGTCAAGGACATTGCCGAGATTGTTGCCGAGAACATTATCAACTGATTTAAAGATAACCATAAAAACTGGTTATACCAGTCAAAACAGATAACAACACCTGATTCCAATGGAAAAACGATTTTGGAACGAATATCAGAAAGAGATTGCTGACGACCATTTCTTCTATGAGCGCAGTTGCATACGCCAGACCTTCTTCCCGGGTTCTGAGACTGCGTTCCTGCGCATCCTGCGCGAGGAGCTGGGCAAGGATATATGTGACAACCCGCACCAGCATACCTGTACTGGCATAGGCTACCACAGCGACGTGGTGCCACTCGAGACCACCATGACGGTGTGCGCCCGCCTCTTCTCGCTCATGTCGGAGTGCGGCTATGAGAACTACGTGCCGTCGTGTGTCACCTCTTTCGGTGTCTTCTCCGAGGTGATAGCCAAGTGGGCGGAGAATCCCGCGCTGCTCGAGCAGACCCGCCAGTTCCTGTGGGAAGCCACCAAGCGCGAATTTCAGATTCCTAAAAACTTGGCGCATCCGTCGGACGTGATATACAAATTCCGTTTCGACCTCAAGCCTAAAATGAAATATAGTCTGACTAACCGCTTCACGGGCAAGCCGTTGCGTGTTGTGGAGCATATCGGATGCCATTACGCAAAGATATTTCCCGAGCGTGGCATCGGCAAAGCGGAGTTTCCCTATGTGCTGGCAGGCATGATTGAGGCGTGGGGTGGCGAGGTCATCGACTATCCCGAACGCCGGCACTGTTGCGGTTTCGGCTTCCGGCAGTATCTGGTGCAGGAGAACCGTGGCTACAGCATCGCCAACACCAAAAAGAAGTTCCAGTCCATGGAACCCTACGAGCCAGACTTCATACTGACCAACTGTCCGGGATGCAACATGTTCCTCGACAAATGGCAGTACACCATCGCCGAGATGGAGCATAAGACCTACGACAAAGAAGGTTTTGGCATTCCGGTGCTGACATACGAGGAGCTGACAGGTCTGCTGTTGGGCTACGACCCCTGGAAGCTTGGTTTTCAACTTCATCAAGTCCAGAGCGAGCCGCTGTTCAACAAAATCGGCATAGCCTACAATCCCGACGAGAAGTACAAGGGCGTTTCAGGGCGTCTGCTGCCTCGTCCGTCACGGCCTTCCTGTTTGCGGCAAGAATAAGATTTTCAGCTATAAGCACATAGTATTTCAAAAAAAGCACAACCCACTATCCATATAATAACAACATCCTTAACACGATAATCTGTAATGAAGACTGTTTCCATCATAGGCGCAGGCCCCGCCGGCATCGAGGCCGCCTCAACGCTCGCCAATTTCGGCATTACCGTCAACATATTTGAGAAGTCGGCTTCTCCCTTGAAGAATATAGCCGACAAGGCATTCCTCTTTCCAAATTTTGCCGAAGCGGCTAAGTTGGTTGAGGTAATGAATAAGAAATTGCTTCATCAGAACATAACGCAACATCTGGATACTGATATTGTTGACTTGCGTCGTGACAGCCAGCGTGGATGGCGTCTTGCCGACAGCAAAGGCGCTGTCTATTATGCAGACAATGTCATTCTGGCAACGGGCTACACGCCGTTCGACGCCCACCGCAAGGAGGAGTTGGGTTACGGCATCTACAACGGCGTTATCACCTCTCTCGAGATGGAGAAGATGATACGTTACAACAAGATTGTCAACACGATGGACGAGCAGCCACGAAGAGTTGTCTTCTTGCAGTGCGTCGGCTCGCGTGACGAGAAAACAGGCAACCACTATTGCTCCAAGGTGTGCTGCGTCACCGCAGTCAAGCAAGCAATAGAGCTCAAACGTCAGCTTCCTGATGCTGAGGTATATATCTATTATATGGATTTGCGTATGTGGGGACAGCATTTCGAGGAGATGTACCGCGAGGCACAGCAGGAATATGGAGTGCGTTTTGTGCGTGGCCGCATCTCTGAGGCCTCAGGCACCTTCGACGGCCGTGTGCAGATTAAGGCCGAGGACACGCTGATGGGTCTGCCCATGAAGATGACCACCGACCTGCTGGTGCTGATGGTCGGGATGGAAGCCTCTGAGGGTACACGCTGTCTGGCAAAGGCTGCCGGCATCTGTGGCGAATACGGCTTTGCACAGTCGCTCGACCCGCATCTGTATGACTGTAAGACAGAGCAGGAGGGGCTATACCTCTGCGGCGCTTGCAAGCGACCAATGTCAATCAACGATGTGGTCAACGACGGACGCTCGGCAGCGTTGGCTGTAATGGAGAGTGTTAAGGAGTAGCGCTACACGCGTTCTATCTGTTCGACCCCTACGATGGTGCGCAGGCGAGTGATGAGCTGGTCCAGGTCGCTGTTGTTGTGTACGTAGAGCATCAGTAGGCCTCGTGCGACGCCCTCTGACGCCTCGAGTGTAATGGCGCGCATGTTCAGATCCATCTCGTCGCTTATGATGCGTGTAAGTTCCTGTAGCAGGCCTTTGCGGTCGATGGCTTTGATGGAGACGCCCGTCAGGAAGGCGATTTTCTCGCCCGGGCGCCAGCGTATGCGCACTATGCGATCCTCGTGAGCAGCCATTTCGTGCATGGCTTTCGGGCAGTTGGTGCGGTGTACCATGATGCATCCCGACTCCACCAGTCCTACCACGCGGTCGCCCGGTACGGGTTTGCAGCATGGCGCAGGCTGTTTGTCGAGCGTCTCATGCTTGTCGTCGGCGAGGAACGAAGAAGTGGTGGCTTTCTTGCCGGTGTGCAGCGATGCCATACTGCCGCCGAATAGTAGCATCTCAGGCTCCGGTTTGTCCAGCAGGAAGCATTGTCGCATATCCTCTTCGCTGATGGTGCCGTTGGCGATGCGGTAGAAGAGGTCGATGTCGCTCTCGCTGTTGAAATAGTTGCGCAGACGTGGCATGCGTGTCGAGGCGGCCCCCAGTTTCTCTTTTTTCAGGAATTCGTTGAGAATCTCTTCGCCCTTCTTGCGGAAACCGCGTTTATAGTTGCGGAAATAGTCCTTGATGTTGTTTTTGGCGCGAGACGTTTGCGCTATTTCTATCCACTTCTCGTCTGGGGTCACGGTGTTGGACGTCATCACCTGCACCTGTTCTCCGCTGTGAAGCCGGTAGTTGATTGGCACGACGCGGTCGTTGACCTTGGCGCCCATGCAGTGGTTGCCCAGTTCGGTGTGCAGAGAGTAGGCGAAGTCCAGCACGGTGCTTCGCGAGGGTAGGGTATAGGTCTCCCCTTTAGGCGTGAAGATGTATATCTCTTTGGTATAGAGGTTTTCCTTGAATTCCTCGACAAGGTCGATGGCTTTTTTGTTTGGGTCTTCCAGCGAGGTGCGTATCTGCTGGAGCCATTCCTCCACGGGCGTCTGTTTCACCACCTCGTCGGGATGAGCCTCTTTGTAGAGGAAGTGTGCCGCCATGCCTTTCTCGGCGATGCGATCCATGCGCTGAGTGCGAATCTGCACTTCCACATAGCGTCCGAGAGGCGTCATCACAGTGGTGTGCAGCGACTCGTAGCCGTTGTTCTTCGGTTTGTGTATCCAGTCGCGCAAACGCTGAGGCAGTGGGTCGAATTTGCCGATCAGCAGCGAGTAGACCCTGAAGCATTCGGCGGCTTCTATTTCGCGCATCTCCTTTTCGCTTTTGCCCTCAGCCTGAGGCACATCGAGAATGATGCGCATGGCGTAGAGGTCGTAAATTTCTTCGAACGACACTCCCTTGTTCTGCATCTTCTTCCAGCACGAATAGACCGATTTCACGCGTGTTTTCACGGTGTAGCTGAAGCCGTTGTCGTCGAGCATCTGTTCGATGGGTTTGGTGAAGCATTCCTTCAGCTTCTTCTCAGTGCCCAGAGTTGCTTTTATCTTCGACGAGATCTCCTCGTATTTTTCGGGATTGGTATACTGCATCACGAGGTCGTCGAGTTCGGTCTTGATGCTATAAAGTCCGAGCCGGTGTGCCAGAGGTATGTAAATGTACTCTGTTTCAGAGGATATTGCCAGTTTTTTGGTGTCCTTCATCGAGCCCAGAGTGCGCATGTTGTGCAGGCGGTCGCAGAGCTTGAGGAAAATCACGTAGGCGTCGTCGCACATTGCCAGCAGAATCTTGCGGTAGTTTTCTGCCTGCATGGAGAAGTTCTCGTTCTGTTCGGCAATCATAGTCGCCTTGTCAATCTTGGTGACACCGTCGACGATGCGTGCGACGCGGTCGCCGAACATGGCTCGAATGTTGTCGAGGGTCACGTCGGTGTCCTCCACCACATCGTGCAGCAATGCGCAGGTCACAGCTATGGGGCCGAGACCTATCTCTTTGACGGCAATCAATGCCACGGCGAGAGGGTGGAAAATGTAAAGCTCGCCCGATTTGCGTCGCGTGTCGGCATGCGCTTGTCTGGCGATATTGAAGGCATGGTAAATCATGCGCTCGTCATCGGGGGAGAGAGAGAGGTTTTGCCGACAGGTCTGAATCAGTTCTTCGTAGGTTTGTTGGACGAGTAATTCTTCGTTCTGTTCTTCCATGTATTATTTGATTTTTGGTTGTTATGGTTATAAAGTCGATTACATCACGCATTCACCGCACCTTCCCTTATCCACAAGTGAAGATGCGGTGAATAGTGTTTTGCTGATGTCTGAATTATTGGGCTTCGTTCTGTTCGTGCAGAGCCAGACGAATCTGTGATTCCAGTTCCTCGCTCAGTTCCGGATTGTCGCGGAGCAAGTTCTTGACGCCCTCGCGTCCCTGTGCCAGTTTCGTCTCGCCGTAGCTGAACCACGAGCCGCTTTTCTTGATGATGCCGCATTCCACGCCCAGGTCGACAATCTCGCCCTGTTTGGAGATGCCTTCGCCGAACATCAAGTCGAACTCGCAGGTGCGGAAGGGAGGAGCCACCTTGTTCTTGACGACCTTCACCTTCACGCGGTTGCCGACATTCTGGTCGCCGTCCTTGATGGCCTGTATGCGACGGATGTCGAGACGTACGGAGGCGTAGAATTTCAGGGCGTTGCCGCCGGTGGTTGTTTCGGGGTTGCCGAACATGACGCCGATTTTTTCGCGCAGCTGGTTGATGAAGATGCAGCAGCATCCTGTCTTGCTAATAGTGGAGGTCATTTTGCGCAGAGCCTGTGACATCAGACGTGCGTGCAGGCCTACTTTCGAGTCGCCCATCTCGCCGTCAATCTCAGCCTTTGGGGTCAGAGCCGCCACCGAGTCGATGACGATGATGTCGATAGCGCCTGAGCGTATCAGGTTGTCGGCAATCTCCAGAGCCTGCTCACCGTTGTCGGGTTGCGAGACCAGCAGGTTGTCGATGTCCACTCCCAGTTTGCGTGCGTAAACGGGGTCGAAGGCATGTTCGGCGTCGATGAAAGCCGCAATGCCGCCTTTCTTCTGGCTTTCGGCGATGGCGTGGATTGCCAGTGTTGTCTTACCAGACGACTCTGGGCCGTAAATTTCCACGATGCGTCCTTTGGGGAATCCGCCGATGCCCAGAGCCGTGTCGAGGCTTATCGAGCCTGTAGAGATGGCTTCGAAGGTCTCGTCTGGGCGGTCGCCCAGTTTCATGATAGAGCCTTTGCCGTAGTTCTTTTCTATTTTGTCAAGAGTACTCTGCAGTATTTTCAGTTTCTCAAGCTTTGCCGATTCAACGTCATTTACTTCTTTTGCCATAGTATTCAGTTTATTATAATGATTTAATTATTCACCTTTTGCGAAAAAACAGACTACAAATTTATGAAAAAAAGCTCACACTTCAATCCGTTTTGAGCAAAAAAATATGACTGCGGTGATGCAGTCATATTTGATAATGTTCTGAAGGAGTCAGCTCCAGATGTTTTATTGCAGTTTCAGCATAGCTTCTTTCATGCGGCGTAGAGCCTCGACGAGCTGTTGCTCGCTGGTGGCATAGCTGAGACGGATGCAGCTGTCGTCGCCGAAGGCGGCGCCCATGACAGTTGCCACATGTGCCTCGTCGAGCAGATAGAAGGCCATGTCGGTAGAGTTCTCGATCTTGCGACCGTTGAAGCTCTTGCCGTAGTAGGCGCTCACATCGGGGAAGAAATAGAAGGCGCCTTGCGGCATGCGCACCTTGAGGCCTGGGATGTCGCACAGCATCTGGTAGACCATGTCGCGGCGTTTCTTGAAGATGTTCCTCATGTTGATGATGTCGTCGCTGGTGGTGGGGTCCATCAGCATGGCGCACACGGTGGCTTTCTGCGCGATGCTGCAAGTGGCAGAGGTGACTTGTCCCTGCAGTTTGTTGCAAGCCTTGGCGATGATGGTGGGAGCGGCTATGAAGCCGATGCGCCAACCGGTCATGGCGAAGCCCTTGGCTACACCGTTGACGGTGATGACGCGGTCGCGAACGTTCTCGAACTGAGCAATGGATTCGTGCTTGCCCACGAAGTTGATGTGCTCATAAATCTCGTCGGCCATGACGAAGAGGTTGTCGTGCTTTGCCACCACATCGGCAATGGCTTTCAGTTCCTCTTTGGTGTAGAGCATGCCTGTTGGGTTGGAGGGGCTGCTGAACATGATGAGCTTGGTTCGTGGCGTGATGGCCTCCTCGAGCTGTTGCGGAGTCACCTTGAAGTCGTTTTCAATCTTGGTCTTCACATACACGCATTTGCCTTCTGCCACGCGTACAATCTCCTTGTAGCTCACCCAGAAGGGTGTGGGTATGATGACTTCGTCGCCCGGGTTGACGAGGCACTGCACCAGCTGGTAGATAGACTGCTTTGCGCCTGTGGAGACGACAATTTGCTCGGGTTTGAAGTCGAGGCCGTTGTCGCGTTTGAACTTGGTGCAGATGGCCTCCCTCAGGTCTGGGTAGCCTGGCACTGGGGGATAGTGAGTGAAGTTGTCGTCGATGGCTTTCTTGGCGGCCTCTTTGACAGCTTCTGGGGTGTTGAAGTCGGGTTCGCCGATGCTGAGGCTGATGACGTCGACGCCTTGAGCCTTCATCTCGCGTGCTTTGGCGGTCATGGCCAGAGTCTCGCTTTCGGCCATATTCAGTATGCGTTGAGATAGTATTTCCATGATTTTGATTGTTAAAAATTTTTTGCAAATTTACACATTTTTTTTGAAATGCGAGAAAAAGAGAGCGATAAGTAAAAAAAAAGGAAGGCTCCGCGTGATGCGGAGCCTTCCGGAATAGAGTTGCTTGTCGACAAGGTTACTTCTTGACAACTTTGCGTACGGCAGTGCCGTCGGGCAGAGTTATGCGCAGAGTGTAGGAGCCTTGAGCAAGGTTGGAGAGGTCAATCTGATTGGTCTTCTCGAAGGTGGCCACCAGGCGACCGACGATGTCGTAGACGTCAACCTTGACCACATCGTCGGCGGTGATGGTAGCGCGGCCGTGAGTCGGGTTGGGGTAGACGGTGACGTCGTCGAGGTTGCTGACGGTGTTGATGCCTACGATGGTGACATTGACATGGAGATAGACGGAGCTGTCGCAGCCGTTGACGGTGGTGCCGTTGAAGACGTAGTCGCCTGCGTCAGGAATGGTGTTGCCGTGGTAGTTGTAGGGCAGCTGAGTCGAGAGGATGTCGATGGTGTCGTAGATTTCAACACTGTTGTTGATGGTCAGGTGGAGAGTGACAACGCTGTCGCAACCTTCGCTGGTGCGGAGGGTGACGGTAGGTGTTGTGGTGCTTTCAGTGTAATTGATGTTATCAATCCAGATGTAGCCGTCGCAAGCAGTCTGCTCGTCGACAGTGCTGACAGAGTTGTTCACAGTGAGAAGTAGAGTCACCACGCTGTCGCAGCCGTTGGCGGCGGTGTAGGTGTGAGTGTACTCGCCGGTAGCGGTGTAGCTGTTGCCCTCCCAGGTGTAGCTATCGCAAGCGGTGACAGCGAGAGTGCTGGTCTTAGGCTGATTGATAGTGAGGTTGAGAGTGACGATGCTGTCGCAACCGTTGGCTGCAGTGGTGGTGTAGTTGTAGGTGCCGCTGGTGGTGTAGTTGTTGCCGTGCCATGTGTAGCTGTCGCAAGCGGTGACAGTCTCAGAGCTGTTGACCGAGTTGTTGATGGTCAGGTTGAGAGTGACAACGCTGTCGCAGCCTGCTGCGTTGGTGAGCGTCACGGTGGGTGTAGAGGTCGAGGCGGTGTAGGTCTGACCGTTCATCCATGTGTAGCTGTCGCAGGCGGTCACGCTGACGGTGCCTGTGGTGGCGTGGTTGATAGTGAGGTTGAGAGTGACGATGCTGTCGCAGCCGTTGGCGGCGGTGTAGTTGCTGGTGTAGTTGCCACCGGTGGTGTAGGTGGTGCCGTTCCAGGTGTAACTATCGCAAGCCGAGGCGACGAGTGTGGTGGTCTTGGGCTGGTTGATGGTGAGCACAAGGGTCACGATGCTGTCGCAGCCGTTGGCGGCGGTGTAGGTGTGGAGGTAGCTGCCACTGGTGGTGTAGGTGGTACCGTTCCAGGTGTAGCTGTCGCAGGCCGAGGCGATGGCGGTGGAGGTCACGGGCTCGCTGATGGTGAGTACGAGAGTGACGATGCTGTCGCAGCCGTTGGCAGATACGGTGGTGTAGGTGTAGTTGCCAGAGGTGGTGTAGGTGTAACCGTTCCAGTCATAGCTTCCGCAAGCTGTGGCGATGACGTTGGTTGTCACAGCGGGGCTTATGGTGAGGTTGAGGGTTACCACGCTGTCGCAGCCGTTGGCGGCGGTGAGGGTCTGGTTGTAAGCGCCGGACTGGTTGTAGGTGGTGCCGTTCCAGATGTAGTTGTTGCAAACCTCAACGTTCTCGGTGCCAGTGGTGCTGTTGTTGATGGTCAGGTTCAGGGTGTCGACGCTCGGGCATCCCTCGTTGGAGGTGTACTCGTAGGTCTTGACGCCGCTGGTGGTGTAGGTCTGGCCATTCCAAGTGTAGGTGTCGCAAGCTTCAGCGGTCTCGCTGCTGTTGCTGTTGTGGTTGATGGTGAGCACAAGGGTCACGGTGCTGTCGCATCCGTTGGTGGCGCCGCCCTCGATGATAGCTGTCATGGTGCCGCCGATGGTGTAGGTCTGACCATTGGTGGGCCATGTGTAGCTGTCGCAAGCAGTGGCTATAGCGGTGCTGACGCTGCCTTCGTTGACGGTGAGGTTGATGACCTCGATGCTGTCGCAACCGTTTGCTGCTGTGAAGCTGTGAGTGATGACATCGCTATTTTCGTAGCGGATGTTGTTCCACATGAAGTTGTCGCAGACAGTGGTGTCGATGGTGACTGTGACCGGGTTGTTGATGGTGAGGTGCAGAGTTACAGTGTCGGGGCAGCCGTTGGTGTTGGTCGAGACGTAGTTGTAGTCACCGCTTGTGGTGTAGGTCTCGCCGTGCCAGTTGTAGTAGCTGCAGTTGACTGCGCTCTCCTCGCTGGTGGTGCTGTTGTTGATGGTCAGTGTCAGAGTATCGACGCTGGGGCAGTTGTTGGCGTCGTTGTAAGCGAAGGTGTAGACGCCGGTAGCGTTGTACTCCTGCTCGTTCCAGGTGTAGGTGTCGCAAGCGGTGGCGGAGAATGCTGTGCTGCTATTGTTGTTGATAGTCAGGATGAGGTTCTTCGTGCCGTTGCAGTTGTCACTGTTGGTGTAGTTGTAGGTGTAGACGCCGCTGTTGGTGTAGGTTTCGCCGTCGCCGTCAGTCCAGGTGTAGGTGTCGCAAGCTGCGACTGTGATGTTGGAGACCTCGCTATTGCCGATGGTGAGGTGCAGAGTGGCTGTGCCGTTGCATCCGTTGCCGTCGGAGATGGTGGCGGTGTAGTCGCCACTGGTGGTGTAGGTCTCACCGTTGACGTTCCAGGTGTAGCTGTCGCAAGCCACCTGAGTCTCTTCTGAGCCGCCGTTGGTGAGGACGGTGAGAGCGAGGACATCGACAGTGGTGCATCCGAGAGCGTTGGCGTATGGCTGAGACTGGTAGGTGCCAGTGCTGTCGAGCTCATAGGTCTGTCCGTCGCCGGCAGTCCATGTGTAGCTGTCGCAAGCAGTGACGGGATCCACGTTGTTGGCGAGGACGTCGCCGACGGTGAGAGTCAGAGTGAACTCTTCGTCGCAGCCTGTGTTGGCGTTGGTCTCGGTACGAGTGAAGGTGTATTCGCCTGCGGCTGTTATCTCGCTTGCTGCGATGTTGAAGCCGTTGGCGTTGTAGTCATTGCCGAGGCAGATGTTGTCGGTGAGAGCAGTGTGGATGGTGGGAGTGACGGTGAGCGTCATGGTGCGTACACTGTCGCAGCCGTTATCCATAGCCCAGTTCTTGGTGAGTTCGCCGCCTTCGTTGTATTCTGTGCCTTGCCATGTGAGTGGTAGAGCCGATTCGCAGATGACGGTCTCGCCTTCGTTGACAACAGGAGCGTTGAGGACGGTGAGCGAGAGCATGATTACAGAGTCGCAACCGGTGATGCTGTTGGGCAGGTTGGCCGAAGCCTCAGTGCTCTGTTCGAAGACAGCGAGAGTACTGTCGTTGACAATCCAGGTGAAGGCGCCGCAGTTGGTGACTTGCTGATTGACGAAGGTACGCATCGTGCCGATGGTCAGGATGAGTGAGTCGGTGCCTTCGCAGCCGTTAGCATCGGTGACAGACTGAGTGTAAATGCCGCTGGTGGTGTAGGTCTGTCCGTTGACAGCCCATGTGTAGCTCTGGCATTCGGCTACATTCTCGACGGAGCCTTCGTTGACGTTGATGGTGAGGTTGAGAGTAGCCTCGCCTTCGCAGCCGTTGGCATCGGTGAAGGTGATGGTCTTCACCTGAGTCTCGTTGAGCGTGTAAGTTTCGCCGTCAGGAGCGTTCCAGGTGTAGGTGTCGCAAGCAGTAGCTTCCTCGGTGGAGCCGGCATTGTTGTTGACGGTCAGGTTGAGGGTGTTGGTGCTTGGGCAACCGTTTTCAGCGGTGTAGTCGTAGTTATAGACACCTGTAGCGGTGTAGGTCTCTCCGTTGCCTCCGTCAGCAGCAGTCCAGGTGTAGGTGTCGCAAACGACCTTGTTGATGGACTGGTTGCTGTTGTTGCGGATGGTGAGGTAGAGGCTGTCGACGCTTGGGCAACCTTCGGCGGTGTTGTAGAGGTACTCGTAAGAGCCGCTTGTGGTGTAGGTGAGTTCGGTGCCGTCGGTGGTGGTCCAGGTGTAGGTGTCGCACTCATCAGCGACGACAACAGAGTTGCTGTTGTTGTTGATGGTGAGGTTGAGAGTCATGATGCTGTCGCAACCTTCGGCGGTGGTGTAGCTGCGAGTGTCGACGGTGCTCTCGGTGTAGGTCTGGCCTTCCCAAGTGTAGGTGTCGCAAGCCGTAGTGTTCTCGACGAGGTCGTAGACAGGATTGATGGTGAGAGTCAGAGTGACGATGTGGTCGCAACCGAACTCATCCTGTGAAACGTAAGTTTCGTTGGAGGTGCTTGTGGTATAGGTCTCGCCGTTGAGATCCCATGTGTAGCTACCGCAAGCCTCGCGGCGTTCGGTGGCGTAGGTGACGGGATGCTGAGTGATGACGAGGTATTCAACACTGTCGTTGTCGTTGATAGCGTCGTACATATAATATGTATGTATCGTATCGTAGTCGTTGGTGGTAGTGTTGATAGTCTGACCGCGCCAAGTGTGTTCAGTTGTAGTAGCGCAGATGTCGGCGGTTTCGGCTTCGCGGTAGTTGTTGTAGACATTCAGTGTCAGGTAGTAGATGCTGTCGCAGAATGTCTGAGCGGCGAAGTGGATGGTGTCGACCTCAGTAGCGCCGTTGAACAGGCGTCCTTCGTCGTTGGTCATGGTGTAGTCGTATGTTCTGCCCTTGAAGGAGAAGATGCCTTCGCTGACGGGGAAGTTGACGACGGCTACAGAATCCCAAACGGCGTCGAGGGTGAGTTGCAGCATGAAGACGCTGTCGTAGTCACCTTCGTTGGCAACATTTGCAGTGGGGTTGTAGATAACCATGGCCTGGTCGGTCTCGTCGTAGTAGAGAGCTGTCGGGTTGGCGGCTGCTTGCTCGTCGGTGAGACGGATGTAGGTGTGGTTGTTACGTTCCCAAGTGAAGGTGTTGCAGGAGCGGTAGGTTTCGGTAGCGTAGTAGTAGTTGCCGACATGGAGAGTGATGTTGTAGATGCTGTCGCAGCCTTCAGCGGTGGCGCCTGCAACGGTCTCCACGAAGTTGTAGGGAGCAGCCTGAGCGTTGAGCATCTGCGGAGTTGCGTCGGAGTAGAAACCGGTGTAGCGGTAGCTGCCTTCGCCCTCCCAGAATTCAACATTGACAGAGGCGCTGTTGTTGATGGTCAGTGGCAGAGTGGCGGTAGCCGGGCAGCCGTTGACGTCAGTCCAGTTGTAGGTCTTGTCGCCGCCCTCGGTGTAGGTGTCGATGGTGTTGTTGTTGTAGATCCACTCGTAGCTGTCGCAAGCGGTGACTGCGGCGAGAGTCTCGCTGCTGTCAGCATAGATGGTCAGGTTAAGGGTAGCGGTACCCTCGCAACCATTGGCATCGATGAACTGGACAGTCTTGACACCGCCCTCGGTGTAGGTATTGCTGATATCATCGGCAGCAACATAAGTGTTGTTGGTAGCATCAAGCTCGTAGGTGGGAACATTCCATGTGTAGGTGAAGCACTCTGCAACGGTCTGCTCACTACCGGCGTTGGTGTTGATGGTCAGCACGAGGGTTTCGTGTGTACAGTTCTCATCGTCGTTGTATTCAAGGTTTGCCGAAGCAGTGTACTCGGTACCGTGCCAGGTGTAGCTGTCGCAAACGGTGACAGGATCCTGAGGAGCCTCGGTACGGGCATTGACAGTTACCTTCATTGTGGTGACCTGCTCGGTCTCTGTACCAGCGTTGAAGACGTGAGTATAGAGATTGTCGCCGGTAACAACTGCAAAGGTTTCGTCAGCCTCGGTCCAGGTGTATGATGTTACGTCGCAGACGGTAGCGTTAACAGTGTCGTAGTTCCATACCAGGTTAATGGTGTAGTTGACGATGCTGTCGCAGGTGGCGTGAGCACCCAGGCTGTAGCTGCGGGTAACGGTAGTGGTCTGATGTGCGGCATATTCGGTGCTGAAGTCCTCAACATTGCCTTCGAGAGTCAGTGTGTGTCCTGCCTCGAGCTGGCTCATCAGGACGGTGCGAGAGATGTTGGTTTCGCTCGGGCGGTTGATGGTGAGGTTGAGAACGTCGATGCGGTTGCCATTGGTAGCCATGGGGTTGGAGACGACAGCCACGTTGTCGGTCACGTCGAAGTACTGAGCTGTCGGGTTGGCGGCGAGTTCTTCGTCGGTGAGAGCGCGGTAGGTGTGGTTGTTGACATCCCATGTGTAGCTTCCGCAAGCCACATAGTTGGTGTAGAAGTATTCGTACTGAGAGACGTAGAGAGTCACGTTGACGACAGTAGCGCAGTTGTTGGCTTCGGGATCGACGGTGTCGAGGACGACATTGTATGTGGCCACGCCTGTGGTGGGAGCCTCATAGAAGTGTCCGTTGATGGTGATGCCGTTGCCGTAAGCGTACTGGTCGCGAGCGAAAGTACGAGGATGGTAGACAGTGAGGTCGAGGTTGACAACGCTGTCGCAGCCAGCGGCGTTGCCGCCGGTGATGGTGTAGGAGGCAGTGTTGTTGGACTCGGTGTAGGTGCCTACAGTGACGTCGTTAACGATCCAGTCGAAGCTTTCGCAAGCAGTCTGGACGTCGGTGTAGGTGCTGCGGTTGTTGACATTGAGTATGATGCTGTCGTTGCCTTCGCAGCCGTTGGCGTCGGTGTAGGAGACAATCTTAGTCTGAGACTCGGTGAGTACGTAGCTGTTGCCGTCGTTGGCGTTCCAAGTGTAGGTGTCGCAGACGGTGACGGTGTTGCTGTTGCCGTGGTTGACGTTGATAGTGAGCGGCAGTGTGACGACAGCGGCGCATCCGTTGGCATCGGTGATGTCGTAGGTGTAGTTGCCGGTGTTGGTGTAGGTGCCGATTTCAGTACCTCCGTAAGACCAGGTGTAGGAGTCGCAGACTTCGACGGCTGGCAGAGTGAAGCTGCTGTTGTCGAAGATGGTGAGGTCGAGAGTTTCGAGAGTACAGTTCACATCGTCGTTCCATGTGTGGATGCCGCTGGTGGTGTAGGTCTGGCCGTCGCCGTTGTTCCAGGTGTAGGTGAAGCAGTTGCTTACCTGCTGTGGTTCGCTGTTGGTGCGCGGAGTGACGGTGACATGCATAGTGGTGACCTGCTCGTTGGCGGTGCCGGCATTGAAGGTGTGAGTGTACCAGTTATCGTTGCCAGTGGTGACGGCGAAAGTAGCGTTGGCGTCAGTCCAGGTGTAGTTGTCGGCGGCGCAGACGGTAGCTTCGACGGTGTCGTAGTTCCACAGGAGGTTAGCTGTGTAGGTTACGATGTTGCCGCAGTACCAGTTGCTGGGGCTGTTGTGGCGTACCTGAACGTTGAGAGTGGCGTTCTGCTTAGCGGCGATGAATTCGCTGAGGTCGATGGTTTGAGCATCGAGAGAGTCGGCGCCACCGTTGACAGTGAGGCTAGCCTGCTGGCTGAGCAGGATGTTGCCGAGGTCGACGGTCTGGTAGCCGGCTTCGCTGAGGTTGAGCCAGAGGATGTAGGTAGTGTTGACGGTGCCGTCATTGTTGTAGGTGGCGAAGGTTGGGTTCTCGCCGCTGTGGATGTAGACTGTGTTGTTCGGGTCGGTGATGTCCTTGTAGAGGGCCATACCGTTGGCCTGACGTTCAGCCGTAGGTATCCAGGCGTAGGTGTGGTTGTTGCCGTTGTTGGCAGTCTCCCAAGTGTACTCACCGCAGGCATTAACCTCGACATCCTCGGTAGCGCCCTGGTGGACGATGAGGGTGACGTGGATTGTCTCAGGACATCCAGCAGCGTTGACGCTGATGGAGTCATAGCTGTAGGGAGTGTCGCTGGCGGGATAGTAGTTGCCGTTGCGGTAGGTGCTTGCAGCGTTGACCACGAAGGTCTCATCGCGTTCGCTCGAGGCGTTGATGGTGAGAGGCAGAGTGACATTGATGGCACATCCTGTGGTGGCGTCGGTGGTGTTGTAGACCTTGTCGCCGCCTTCGGTGTAGGTGTCAATGGTGATGCCGTTGTAGACCCATTCGTAGCTGTCGCAAGCGTTGACTGCATCGAGAGTGATGTTCTGGCTGTTGTTGATAGTCAGCGGGAGGGTTGCGACGCTGGCGCAGTTGTTAGCATCGAAGTACTGGTAGGTCTGGTAGCCGCTTTCGGTGTAGTTGCCGACAGTGACGCCGTTGAAGACCCATTCGTAGTTGTCGCAAGCCACGACTGCATCGAGAGTATCGCTGCTGTTGGTATTGATGGTGAGGTTGAGAATGACAGTGCTGTCACACCCTGCGGCCGTGGTGGTCTGGAAGGTGTAGACACCGCTCTCAGTATAGGTCTGGCCATTGGCCTCCCAAGTGTAGCTGTCGCAAGCGGTGACGTTGACAGTATTGGTACGGTTCTCGTTAACAACGTAGTAGAGTATGGTGTCGTGGTGAGTCTCTGCATCGTTGCTGGTGTAGTAGTAACCTTCGTCAATACCGAAGTTATACCACTGGTTCAGATTAAAATACAATCCATTCAGTTCTCCGATTTCATTCCATTCGCAGGTTGGGCAGTATCTTGTCTGGAAGCTTTCGGGATGCTGAATGTTGTTGTCGTTAGCAATGGTATACATGGCATATTGACTTTCAGTGGTATAGATGAAGTCAACAGTGTCATTGTCGTTGATACGGACGGGAGTGTCGAAGAACACGTCAATCCAAGAGAAAGGATTCAGGTTGTGAAGGGTCTTAGTAGCTTTTGTCTCACCGTTGACAACGAGGTCGACAGTGATGTATTCGCTCTCGCGATTGGCGACTTCGGTTCCGTTCACGGTAAGCATACCATCATGGTCTCCAGGGAATAAGCGTGAACGCCACTGTGTCCATTGTCCGATGTTATCGGTGCCGTAGAAATAGTATGCAGTGTTGTTCATCAGATTGAGATCCTTGACACCTGTCCATGTGCTCATGGAACTCTGAGAGCCATCGAGTGTGACGCCCAGAGTGCTGTAGATGTAAGGCAGTTCGTTCTCACAAATCATAGCTGTATCGTCGATGATGGTGAGATGGAGATTGAGGATGCTGTCGCACTGAGTGGAGCCGCTGCCGTTGGTGGCGGCATAGGCCAGAGTTGTTGTCTCGAAGTAGACGTTCTCGATGCTCTCAGTGTAGGTCACGCCATTCTGCCAAGTGTAAGGCATATTGGTGACGACGTAGAGGTCTGTCATCTGAGTGGGTACCACAGCGTGAGTGATGTAGCGGATGTGTTCGCAACCATCTGCGGTGGGCTCAAGCTCCTCGCGGAAGGTACGGGTCTCACGGTAGGTGACACCTTCATACTCGTATTCGGAGCAGTGGTACTCGGTCTCATTGTCAACCACGCTGTCATTGATAGTCAGGTTAAGTGTAATGACATTGTCGCAATGATAGCTGTTGGCATTGACATCAGTATATGTGTACGAGCCGCTCTCTTCATAGGTCTCGCCGTTGGCATCCCAGGTGTAGCGGTAGCAAGTTGCGTAGTCTACAGTCTGGTATGTAGTCGGGTTGACAGTGTAGGTGATTGTGACAACGCTGTCGCAACCATTCTGGGTAGTCCAGTTGGCAGTAACAGTGTTGGTATAAGGAGTCTGGTTCAGAGCACCTTCTATCGTCAGAACAACGGGAGTATCCTCGCTGTTAAGAGCATTGGCAACGCTGAGCTGGTTGTTGGTGAACTCGCTCTCGCAGAAGGTAAGCTCTGCTGTTTCTGCATAAATCGGATTAACAGTCAGAACCACTTTCTTGTCGAGGTTGCAGCCAGCTTCGTTGGTAGTGCGGTTCCAAATCTTGGTGTTCTCACCAATCTCGAGGTCAGCACCATTGTAGGTGATGGAGTTGTCGGGAGCTGTCCAGCTGCCGTTCTGGCAGATGGCTGCTTCGGTGACTTCCTCTGTGGGCTGGAGAGCAGTGAGACGAAGCACTTCGATGCGGTTGCAACCGTTGGTGCTGTACTGGTCTGGCATCTGGAAGGAGATGTTGTCGCTCTCGTTGTATGTGCCTACGAGGTAGTTGATGTCCTCGCCGGTTTCTTCGTCCTGTCCGATGACGACATACCAGTTGTAAGGCACGCAAGCGGTGACGACGTTGGTGTGGTAGCTGGAGCGGTTGACGGTGAGGTGAATTTGAGTCAGCACGTCACGTCCTTCGGTGGCTGTTGGGGTGCGGAGCTGGTAGTCGCCGCTCTGGTTGATGTACTTGGTACCGCGGACGCCGTCGCAGGAGATGGTGTCGATGGAGTACTCATCGCAAGCGGTGACGTTGGTCCAGTTCATAACCTCAGCCACAGGGTTGAGAGTGAGGTTGAGAGTGACGATGCTGTCGCAGCCGTTTTCGTTGGCGCCCTGCAGGTTGTGGGTGATGTTGCCTTCGATCTCGCTCATCGTGTAGGTCTCGCCGTCGATCCAGGTGTAGGCGGTGTTGCCAGCGATCCAGGAGTCGGGGTTGCCGCAGTAGAGGATGTTGTCGGTGCCGTAGGTGGTGTTGTCGACGACAAGGAGGTGCAGAGTGCGGGTGCTATCGCACTGGTAGCCGGTGAAGTTCTGGACGTAGTCGCCAGCCTCGGTGTATGTCTCGGTGTTCCAGGTGTAGCTGTCGCAAGCGTGCTCAACAGTTTCTTCGGTGAACACGTGGTAGTTGACGGTGAGGTTCATCGTAACGACGCTGTCGCAACCCTTGGTGGTAGCGAGAGTGAATGGATAAGCGCCGCTCTCATAATAGGTGAGGCCACTGACATTCCAAGTAGTGCTGTCGCACACGGTGCGCTCGAAGCTCGAGGCGGCGGGGTGGTTGACAGTGAGGTTCAGGTTGTACTGAGCCGGGCACTCAAGGACGTTGTTGTCAGGATCGATGTCACCAGCATTCAGGATATAGGAAACCGTAGTGTTCTCGGTAGCCGTAACGGTCTCGGGACCCCAAGTCAGGACAGTACCCTCGCAGACCTCGCGCGGTGTGTTGAACACCGACATTTGCTGGAAGGTGAAGTCGAGGTGGATGAGGGAGTCGCAGCCGTTGGCAGCGGTGAACATCTGGTCGTAGCTGCCGTCGGCGGTCAACTGCTGTGCACCCCAGGTGTAGGGGTTCTGAGTGTAGCACACATCCATAGTCACGTTGCGCTCATAGGAAGGACGAACGGTGACAACAGCGGTGGTGAACTCATTGACGCAGCCGTTGGCGTCGGTGACGGTGACGGAGTAGTCGGAGGTAGCGGTGGCCACGGTGGTAGTAGCAGGTGTGGTGGCGCCGGTGCTCCAGAGGTAGCTGTAGCCATCAACAGCGGTAGCGCTGAGGTTGATGATGCTGTCGGAGCAGATGCTACTTACGGAAGTTTGTACAGCCACGACAGGGAGCTGGTTGACGGTGACGGTATACTCGGCAGTGGCTACGCATGCGCCAGTGGTGGTGGTAGCTGTGGCGGTATAAGTCGTTGTCTCGGTTGGGCTGACGGTGATGGTGTTGCCAGTCTGTCCGTTGCTCCAGGAGTAGGTGGCGTTGGTGTTGTTGGCGTCGGAGAGCGTCAGCGTGGTGCTTTGACCGTAGCAGATGGTGGCCTCGGTGGCAGAGATGCTCAGTTCAGGCACCGGAGTGGTGGTGACGTTGAGCGAAGCCTGGAGGCTTGGGCATCCGTAGGTAGGTTCGGTAGCGATGACGGTGTAGGTGTTGTTTTCGTGCGGATTGACGACGCGGTTGGCATTGGTGCTGTTGTCGTCCCAGACGAAGGTGGCGCCAGAGGTGTTGCTACGAGCGACGAGAGCCATGTCGGCGTTGTCGCAGAAGTTGGAGACCTCGGTCACAGCGCGTCCGTTGTAGTTGATGGCGACGGTGGGAGCTGTGTGTACTTGGAGGTTGAGCACGCCGGTGGAGTCGGCGCCGTCCTTCGAGAGAAGGTTGACGGTGTAGGTGCCAGTGGTGGTGTACTGCTGTCCATAGAAATCGAATGTCTCGTATTGGCATATTTCAGCGTCGTAGGTCTTGTGGTAGGTTGGGTGCAGAGTAAGCGTGAGAGCCTTGTCGATGCTGTCGCATCCTGCGACGTTGGTCTGCGTGTAGTTGTAGGTGTTGACGATGTCGTCGACGGTTTCCTCGGTGTTGCCGTAGGTGAGACCGGTGAGGACAACATTGTGTGTATAGGTATGTCCGTCGCCGTTAGGAGCGGTCCATGTGTAGGTGCCGTTGGCTTCGGCTGTGAGTTCTTCAACTTCGTTGACCTTCATGGGGCACTCGCAAGTGGCGAGGAAGTGGAAGCCGTTGAGGTTAGGCAGAGCGTTGTCTTCGTCGGTGCGGAAGACAAGCTTAATACCGCCCATGTTAGCCCAGTCATAGCTGCTGGTCATATACTCATAGTTGCCCTTGCCGGTGAGGGTTTCAACGAGGGTAGCGTTGGCACCCGTGCCTTCATAGACATCGAGGAAGTCATAACCATACTCAAGGTTATAGTCACCCTTAATCTTCAGCACCTTGCCGGCCTCGGCAGGAGTGATGATATAGGTGGCGTTGAGGTTGGGGCTATAGGTATTGGTCTGGTCGCTGATGGTAGGAATCAGATACTGGTCGCAGAGGGCCACGGTCTCGCCGTTGTCGGCAAGAGGATGCGAAGCCTCACGCACCTTCAGCGTCAAGTTGTCAACATAAATGTAAGCATCACTGTTAGTTCCGGCAACCTTGAAGGCCACATAGTGACCAGTTCCGGTATAGTCAGCCAGCTGAGCAGTTACATTATTGTATTCAGAATAATTATAGTCATTCGAATTGAGGGTTACAACCGGTGTAAATGTCGAAGCATCTGCAGGGTCGCTCATCACACCGACTATCAGGTTGTCCTCCATATCGAAGTAGAGGTCGAAGGCAACATCAAGAGTGTTGACGTCAACGCTCACCTCGGGCAGAACTGCATAGAGGTCGGTCGTGCTGTTGTTGTAGAACCACAGGTAGCCGTTGTTCGAGTGGGGATAGGTGCCAGTAGCGGGCATCTTGCTCCAGCACAACGGCATACCGCTGACGTTGCTGAAGTCCTCGGTCATAGGCAGGTCGTCAGCAGTCCAAGCGGCGCAGCCGGTAGCAGTATGCAAGGGACCAATCCAGTTGCTAACATCCTCGCCGGTCTCGTCGCATACAGCGCGGACATAGAAGGTGTAAATGGTCGAATGCTTCAGACCGGTAATCTCGGTACCTTCAGTCGTGGTAGCGTCAACAATGTTGGTAGCAGCCTCGGGATCGGTAATATGACCCTCAGCGTAGGCAATCTGCCAACGGCTGGCGGGAACGGTTGCATTGTTGTTCCAGGTCAGCGTAACGCTGCTGGGAGTGGTAAGAGCTGTTTCAGCAGCAAGGTTCGAAGGATCCCAGCAGGTGGGGTTCGTGGTGAAGGTTGCTTTCTGCCACGGGCTGTAGTCGTTAGCACCGCACTTGCTGGCTACATACACCACATAGTCGGTGTTCTTCACCAGACCGTTGCTGAAGGTAGCGTTGAGGGCGGTGATGTCGGTAATGACATTGGCGCACTCATCGGCATCAGTGCCAGCCACATCGTAGCGAACCTCGAAGGTGGTGGGTACAGGTACAATGCCCTCGCGAGTAGCCCAGGTCAGGGTCACCTCGTTGGTGGTGCTCACCTGTGCAGTAACATCCTTCGGAGGTATGCAGGTAACAGTAGCGTCGCAGCCGCCGAACTTGAAGTTGTTCTTTTGATTCAATACTTCCTTATAATTTGCACTACCAATATTCTCAGGAGTAATATCCAAGTTATCGTCGTATGCATAGATACCCTGGGGTACATCAGTGGCAATGGTACCGAAGCTGCCACTGCTTGCATAATAGGTGTACGCACGGTCGACAACAACAATCAGGTTGCCGTTGCCCGAATATGCAAACGGAGTGTCGAACTCAATGGTGTGCCAACCCACTGTTCCATCCATTGTGCCATTGAACACAGGAGTCAAACCAGTGGTAGAAATAGCATCTGCATAACTGGAGAACGAAGAGAGGTTGGTCTCAACCAGATAGATTGCACAACCGTCACGAGTTGGGGTAGTTGAAGTCACCTCATAGGAGAGAGTCGAGAAGGTATTGGGTCCACCCAACTCTTCAGCTGTGTAGATCTGCTCCGACAAAGAGTAATTGTAGAATGTATAGAACGGCATATACTGGGTTGTACCGTCAGCATCGCCCATAGAAACCTCAACTGGTGCTGGGCAGAGGGTATTAACGGTTGCTACCGACCAAGCGCTGTGTTCGTCGCCGCTGTTGGCGCGGACATAGACATAGTAGCCAGCTGCCGGATCCAAAGGATTGCTCATCGTGAAAGCATACTGGGTAGCGGTGAGAGACACCTCGGTGTACTCAGTAGCTGCAGCATTGTCGATGTCGGCAATCTGATGGTTGGCATAGCGTACCGTATAGTTGTTGGTAGCCGGAGTGTTGTTGTCGGTCCAGCTCATATCGGCCGTACGGTTAGTGACGTTGCTGAAAGCAATAGCGTCAGGAGCCATCACTGTGTTGGTAGTGAAGCTGAACTCAGTCCAGTCGGGGCTGACATCAAGAGCATTGCAGGTTGCTTTGGTATATATATAATATGTATTACCATTATGTAAGCCTGTCAGTGCAAGAGTCGGGGTCATAACCGTCGACTCGGTGTACTCGGTGGCAGCAGCTGCACTCATATCGGCAATCTGATGGTCGGCGAAGCGCACCGTCCAGCTCTCAGGAGTCTGGTTCGGGTCGACCTGCTCCCAGGTCACTGTTGCGCTGGTATAGGTAACATTGCTTGCTGCAAAGTTAGCCTGCGGTTTGCAAGCATAAACCATCGGGGTGGTGAAGGTGTAGCGCACCATATTGCCATCGGTGCCACCGCAAACAGCGTAGACATAGAGGTCATACTCCGTGTTGCCGGCAAGGTTGCCGATCGAGGCAGTGGTGTTGGTGGTGGTAGTGCCAGTTACCGATGCGGGGTCAAAGCCCTTCAGACCGCACTTGTAGCCGTAGGTCGGGGTAGCCTCACTGCTGTTGTCGGTAAAGGTCAGCTCGGCAACAGCGTAGTCGCCCGACTGCGAACCGGCAATAGCAACCGACGGAGCAGGGCAAGCACCAGTGTCGCAAGGAACGAGGAATTTGACATTGGCACGATAAGTAGTACGACCTGAGGCCGTTGGTATATTGTCAATAGAGAAAGGAGAATTATCACGATATTTATATATCGAGCGGTTGTATCCAGTATTATTTGCATAAGCAGTGATACCAGATGCACCCGTGCCAGTACTATTATACTGATTCACTACAGTAGTGATGACGATATTGCTTGTACCGTCCCATATAAATGGAGTAGTGAAAACAAAGTCTTCTTGTGCATTGGCTGTAGCAAACGGAGCAGGACCATATGCAGGAGAGCCTGTCACAGTAACCCAGTCGGTATTACTACTGAACTCTGATTTGTCGGTTGTTCCAATGTAAATAGAAAACTCTTTTGTGTAACTGTTTCTATAGTACCAAGAGTAGGAAATACCCTGAATTTCACCTGCGGTCAAACCTGCATCTGTCAATTCCTGAGCCGTGAAAATCTGCTGGCTATAGGTGTTACCCCAATTGTAATGGACAGGAACATACTGACCGGTATACGTACCGTTACCGATAGTCACATCACCGCCGTTTGGACAGACTGTTTTAAACTCACAGACATTGCTCCATTGCGAGGGATCCTCGCCGGTGCAAAGCGAACGAACGTAAGCTTCGTAGTTGGTCACCATATAGAGGTAGTCAAGGTTGGCACTGTTGGTGTTTACAACAACAGTACGGCCTTCACCGTGTGCGAAACCGGCGGGGCCATACTCCACCTCATACTGGGCAGCACCATTGGCGTTCCAGTTCAGTGTAGCAGTGGTCGAAGTGACAGCGGAAGCTATCAAACTGCCAGGTTTACGACAGCTGGGGAGAACACTGACCTCAATATCGTCAATATATGCATAACAAGTACCCCCTGGCGTTGTTCTTATAGCAATACGACCATTTGCTCCGGTATAGCTATCCAACGGTATTTCAAATTTTTCCCAAGTACTGGTTGCAGAAGGCTGTACCTCCTGAATCATTGTAAAGGTAGAAATATCGGTCACATCGGTCATAACACCAATCTGAACCCTGCCATAATAGGTGGAAGTACTGCTCCTATAAACCTTTAGACTAATCTGCAAGTCGGAAACATTATTTGTAAATTCCGGAAGAGCCGCATAGCTATAGTAGGTTGTAGTACCATACATATAGAGGCAGTAGTTGTTTGTCGGAGTTATGGGATTGGGATTGCTGCCTACATAACTTGAATAGGGGTAAGGATACGCAGTTGAATAGTTTGTCCCTTTATGCCAGCACACGTCTATAGTGTTGGCAGAACCCGAACCTGTTGCATTCTCAAAGCCATAAATGTAAGGAGTTCCTATTGTCAGCGTAGTAGGTACACAAGCAGTGACAAAAGTGTAAGGGGTTGACCAACGGGATTGGTCGTCGGCCGAGCAGTAGCTACGCAGATATACATCATAAGTGGTGGCCGACTCAAGACCTGTCAGCTGATAGCTGGTACCGGTGCCGGCATTGACAATCGTGCCTTCACTCTTGTCAGTGCCTGCGGGAACACATATCAACTCATACGAAGCAGTACCGTTGACAGCAGTCCACGAAACCAAACCATCGGAAGTGACGCTGGCAATGGTGGGCTGGAAACAGGTGGGAGGAACCTCGACAGCAATATTATCTATTGCAATACGGTTGTCTCCGCCCGAAGCCTCGCTACCGCCGTAGAAAGCGATGCGCACCGACTGACCATTATAGCCAACAAGAGGAACGGTCAATGTAGTGTAGTTGTTACTGAGGGCGTTAAGCTCCGTGTTGGAGTACTGTAGAAGAGTAGTGTAGGTGTTGCCGTTGTCGTTGCTGACGGCAATGACAAAACTGTCGTTATCGTCATAGTTGGGATCTGCGGCGCTCCAACGAGCCACCGCAACGTCTACACTCACTTGGGCATTGTCGCTGGTTATTGCAATATTTGGAGTGACAGCCCAGAAGCGATTGGTGCTGTAGATGTTCATCGTCAGAGCTTTTCCACTGATGGTGATATAGCTGCCATAAGAGGTATTGAGCGTCCACGCCGAACTAGAGGTAGTGGCCGAGGGAGTGGTGCTGTAACTGCCACTGAGGAACGACCAGCAAGTCGACTTGGAGCTCCAGTTGTCAAAGTTCTCATAGAAGGGGAACGTCTCTGTTGCACAGGGAGTGGTGAAACTGCGTGAGCCGACCCAGTTGGTGGTGTTGCCGCCATCTATGGTGCAGTGTGCACGGAAATAGACATAGTAGGTGGTCAGAGCCTCGAGGTTCTGCGTCATCAGGTCAACGCTCGCAGTGCTCACAGGTACATTTTCAAACTGAGGAGTCACATTGGCATCGGGAGTGCCTATAGTAGTGCTATAGTAGATATCAACCGAAGTGATGTTGGGATAGCTGGTAGCCAAACCGTTCCACGAGGCAACTCCGGCCGAGCTGAGGCTGAAGTTGCTCAGTGCCGGCGAGGGGCAGGACTCGGGGGTAGTGGTACCCGTCGTCTTGTATAGCCAACCCGAGGGGGTGTTGGCGTCGCAATACTTGCGGACGGCGAAGTAGTAAGTGGTAGAACTGGAAAGGTTGTTGATCTCGGTAGAGGTGGCAGTGCCATCGTTGACGGTGACGATCTGCGAAGCGGGGAAGTTGGCAGCGTCGGCGTCAAAGTCGGCCTCAGTGCTGTAGGCGACCTGATACTTGACACCGGGCTCGGCGACGGTCCAGCCAACCTGGACGGTGTTCCAAGACGTGGCGGTGGCGGTGATGGCCGTAGGCTTCACGCAGGCAGGCTGGGTGAAGGTGTAGACGGTACCGACGCCAGTGTTGACGTCGTAGTCCGGGTGGTTGTTGCTGCTCAGCGTGCGTGTTGCGGAGTTGTCGGAGGTGTAGCGAGTGATGTCGCTCCAGTTGTTGCCTCCGACGCGGAAGATGTAGCCGTCGGCCTGAATGCCGGCGTAGACGCTGATGCTTGCAGTGATGCCCATGGGGCCGTAGCAGAAGAGGATGTCGCCGTCAGGTCTCAGCTTGAGCTGGAAGCTGAGAGCGTTGCCTGCGGCGACGACTTTACGCCATTCGACGGTGACTTCCGTCGCACTGGTCTGGTAGTAGATGGAGGTTGCTGTAGCGCTATAGCCGGAGCTATATTTGAGCGGAGCAATCTCTGCATCAGTGAGACCGTTGAGTACGACGTGGCCGTCAGGGTAAACGCTGATGGTGCTGTTTGCTGGTGCCTGGTTTTCACCGAGGTACATAGCAAAGGGCACCGTTACGTCGACATAGCCTGCGGTGAGGTCCGCGGAGGTCCATGCCGTACCCGTACTGGCGATTGACGTGTAGGTGGCGGAGCTGACGTGGTAGTCGTACTCGCTCACCTTCGCGTTTTGTGCTTGCAGAGTCCATGGCAGCAGAAGAGCCAGGAGAGCAAACACTCGCAAAAAGTACTTTTTACGTTCCATTTGTTGATGAGTTTGGTTAATAAATGAGTGAATTAAAATTTTTTTCTTTTTATAATATATTTTTTTGCCTGCAAACAGGTATATAATGCGAAAAATAGCAAATTTTACCGTGCAAAATACGGTAAAATCGGCAAAATTTCATGCGATTTCTCACTTGTCGTCGGCTATGACGGCTACCCTCTGATGTTGTTTAAGTTGCTGTAGTCGTGTTAGTTAGTCCTATTGGTGCCTCTTGTAGGACTGTAGTTTTGATTGTTTTATTGTAATAGGCAAAAATAGTGAAAAATCTGGAAATAGCAAGTTTTTTTTCATAATAAAACAAAAAAACATTGAGAGAGGAGGTTTGTGCGAGCGAAAACTTGTGGATTGAATGTGAGTGTGTGGATTGGGTGTGATTGTTTTTTTGAACGGGAATCAGCGGGAATAAATCATGAATGTGTTCCTTTTCAAGGTGCCGTTTTCTCGCCATGCCAGAGTGAGCAAGCTCCCTTTGGTCATTTGGCTTAACGAAAACGTTGTTTTTTGTGGAGAGTGGAAAAACGAAAAGGGAGGTCCCTTTGTGAGGGACACTCCCTTTTTCGAACAACATTAAATATTCGATATACCCTCAGTGACGCAGAGTGGTCTGCGCCACTGAGGATGAGGATCAGTCGGCTTCGTAGATGAGCAGTTCGCCGTTGGCGTAGATGAAGAGCATGGGGTCTTTGTCACGTTTCTTGAAGATCCAGCAGCCGCCGTTTTCACGGTCGATTTCGGTCTTGATGTATTTGCGGCTGATTTCCTGTTCGGCGAGTAGCCTGTCGTTCTGGTCGAAGACCTGAAGGTAGGTGTTGCCGTCGACGTCGTTGACGATGGCGTACATGATGTCGCCGCTGATGGCGTAGCTGATCATGTCGACGTTGTAGGTGTCGTGAACGTATTTGTGTACGACGGTGACATCAGTGACGTGGTAGTCGTACCAGTAGGAGTTGCAGTAGAGCCAGAATCCGGGCCAGAAGATGGGTCTTGGAGGCACGGGGTGCCAGAAGATGGGGTGCATGTGAATCATGCCGTGGTGGTAGGGGTGGTGGAAGTAGGGTGCTGGATGCATGGGTCGGTGAGATGGTGGCATGGGGCCTGGTTTGCCTGGTCGAGCATAGCTGTGGTTGGGTGAGTTCTGAGGGTTCACGATGCCGCGTCCGCTGGTGCCTATGGGACCGTTGGAGTTGTTGTTTGCCGGACCTGCGCCGTTGCCGCGGCGAGAGGGAGAGGCTTGAGGTCCCCTGTTGGCATCCCTGTTGTTGTTGGCATCGTTGG